>Ga0247736_10000275_pt1 | contig 18615 bp, 23 predicted proteins | sample UWRJL193509B2_FD_180935 | JGI IMG/M metagenome (GOLD analysis project Ga0247736, IMG submission 180935) | Plant litter microbial communities from Arlington Agricultural Research Station in Wisconsin, United States - UWRJ-L193-509B-2 | ecosystem: Environmental > Terrestrial > Plant litter >...
CTTCGAACTGGGCGGCCCGGTTCTGCTCGGCATCATCTCGGCGATAGCGTTCGCGACGATCCTCGCGGTGGTCGCGGGCCTCACCATCACCGCAGCCACATCGTTCTCGCATGACGTCTACGCGAACGTGATCAAACGGGGAAAGACCCAGCCGGGCGCCGAGGTGCGGGTCGCCCGCATCACGGTCGTGGCGATCGGGATCGTGGCGATCATCGGAGGCATCGGGGTGCAGGGCCAGAACGTCGCATTCCTGGTCGCCCTCGCGTTCGCGGTTGCGGCATCCGCCAACCTGCCGACGATCCTCTACTCGCTGTTCTGGAAGCGCTTCTCGACCCGGGGCGCGCTGTGGAGCATGTACGGCGGGCTCGCGGCCGCGATCGTGCTGATCGTCTTCTCGCCTGTCGTCTCGGGCGCGGAGACCTCGATGTTCCCGAATGCGAACTTCACGCTCTTCCCGCTGAGCAACCCGGGGATCGTCTCGATCCCGCTGGGGTTCCTGCTCGGCTGGCTCGGCACGATCACGAGTTCACGCCGCGAAGACCCGACTGTCGCCGCGGAGATGGACGTGCGGTCGCTGACCGGCTACGGGGCGGAGGGCGCGACGAAGCAGTAGGTGCGTCCCCCAAAACCGTTGATCACCCCACCTCGACGCCGCTCCCCTAAGTCGCTGGTCGAGTAGGACGACGCGAGGAACGAGCGACGCCCGTATCGAGACCTTCTTACGAGCAAGAGGGTCTCGATACGGGCCACTCGCTGGCGCTCGCGGTCCTACTCGACCAGCGAGCGGGGACGGGTCAGTCTGCGAACGCCTCCGGCGGCGGGCAGGCGCAGAACAGGTTGCGGTCTCCCCAGGCCTGGTCGATGCGGCGAACGCTCGGCCAGTACTTGTTCCGCACCTGCGCGCTCACCGGGTAGACGGCTTTCTGGCGCGAGTAGGGGTGTTCCCACTCGCCCACGATGACCGACTCCGCGGTGTGCGGGGCATTGTGGAGCGGGTTGTCGTCGGCGGGCCACTCGCCGTTAGCCACGGCATCCGCTTCGAGCTTGATCGCGATCATCGCATCGATGAAACGGTCGATCTCGGCGAGGTCTTCGCTCTCGGTCGGTTCGACCATGAGGGTGCCCGGAACCGGGAACGACATGGTCGGGGCGTGGAAGCCGTAGTCGACAAGACGCTTGGCGACGTCGTTGTTGTCGATTCCGGTGGCTTCCTTGAGCGGGCGAAGATCGAGGATGCACTCGTGGGCTACCAGGCCGTTGTCACCCGCGTAGAGCACCGGGTAGTGGTCGCGCAGGCGCACGGCGACGTAGTTCGCCGCGAGCACGGCCGCTCCCGTTGCCTGCTTGAGACCCTCAGAACCCATCATGCGAACGTAGGCCCACGAGATCGGCAGGATGCTCGGGCTTCCGTAGGGAGCCGCGCTGACGATGTTCGCGTGGTCCGGCAGCACCGCACCCTCGCGGCCGACGATGGTGTCACGCTGCTGCAGCGGGTGCCCGGGCAGGAATGGCGCGAGGTGCGCCTTTGCTGCGACCGGGCCGACACCCGGCCCACCGCCGCCGTGCGGGATGCAGAAGGTCTTGTGCAGGTTGAGGTGGCTGACGTCGCCGCCGAAGTCCCCGAACCGCGCGTAGCCGAGAAGAGCGTTGAGGTTGGCGCCGTCGACGTAGACCTGCCCGCCCGCCTCGTGCACGGCATCCGTGATCGCCTTCACCTCGTGCTCGTAGACCCCGTGGGTCGACGGGTAGGTGATCATGAGCGCGGCGAGATCGTCGGCGTGCTCCGTGACCTTGGCTCGCAGGTCGTCGAGGTCGACATTGCCGAGCTCGTCACAAGCGACGACGACGACCTTCATGCCGGCGAGAACAGCGCTCGCGGCGTTGGTGCCGTGCGCGCTCTGCGGAATGAGGCAGATAGTGCGTGCCAGGTCGCCGTTGGCACGGTGGTAGCCGCGGATCGCCAACAGCCCGGCGAGCTCGCCCTGGCTGCCGGCGTTCGGCTGCAGCGACACCGAGTCATAGCCGGTGACCTCGGCGAGCCACGACTGCAGCTGCTCGATGAGCGTGAGGTAGCCCTCGACGTCGGCTTCGGGAGCGAACGGGTGGATCCCGCCGAACTCGGGCCAGGTGACGGCTTCCATCTCGCTCGCGGCGTTGAGCTTCATCGTGCACGAACCGAGCGGGATCATTCCGCGGTCGAGGGCGTAGTCCTTGTCGGCCAGGTACTTGAGGTAACGCATCATGCTCGTCTCCGAGCGGTGCGTGTTGAAGACCGGGTGGGTGAGGAACTCGGTCTCGCGGGCAAGAGCCCCGGGGAGGTTGGAGTCCTTGCCGGCGATGAACGCGAAGTCGCGTGTGGCCGGTCCACCGAAAGCCCGCGCGACGGCGTGGATGTCGTCGTGGGTGGTGGTCTCGTCGACCGAGATGCTGACAGTGTCGGCATCGACCGCCCAGAGGTTGATGTTCATCGTGAGCGCCTCGGCGACGACCTCGCGGGCACGACCGGGCACGCGCGCGACCAGGGTGTCGAAGAAGTCGGCGTTGGTGATCTCGACACCGGCGTCTTCGAGGTAGCCCTTCAGGATCGACGCGTGGTTCGCGACCCCGCGGGCGATCCGGGTGAGCCCACCGGGGCCGTGGTAGACCGCGTACATCGACGCCATGACGGCGAGCAGCACCTGCGCGGTGCAGATGTTCGAGGTCGCCTTCTCGCGGCGGATGTGCTGCTCGCGAGTCTGCAGCGCCAGGCGGTAGGCGGGGTGGCCGGCCGCATCCTGCGAGACGCCGACGAGGCGTCCCGGCAGCTGGCGCTCAAGACCGGCGCGCACGGCCATGTAGCCGGCGTGCGGCCCACCGAAGCCCATCGGAACACCGAAGCGCTGCGAGGTGCCGACGGCGACATCGGCGCCGAGCTCACCGGGGCTCTTGATGAGGGTGAGCGCGAGCAGGTCGGCGGCGACGACGGCGAGGCCGCCCGCGCCCTTGACCGCGGCGATGATCGCGGACGGGTCCCAGACCCGGCCGGATGCCGCGGGGTACTGCACGAAGACACCGAAGGCCTCGGGCAGGTCGGCGGGGTCGGTGTCTGCGAGTGGCAGTTCGACGAGCGAGATGCCGACGGCCTCTGCACGGTTCGCGAGCAGCGCCTTGGTCTGCGGGAAGGCATCCGCGTCGACGATGAAGACCGGGGCCTTCAGGCCGGAGGCGCGACGCGTGAGCAGCATGCCCTCGACGACTGCCGTGCCCTCGTCGAGCATCGACGCGTTCGCGGTGGTGAGACCGGTGAGGTCGGCCACCATCGTCTGGAAGTTGATGAGAGCTTCGAGGCGACCCTGTGAGATCTCGGGCTGGTACGGCGTGTAGGCGGTGTACCAGCTGGGGTTCTCGAGCACGTTGCGCTTGATGACCGCGGGCGTGATCGTGTCGTAGTACCCGAGCCCGATCATCGAGCGACGAACGGTGTTCTGGCCGGCGAGGACACGCAGTTCGGCCAGGGCTTCACGCTCGGTCGCGGCTTCGGGGATTACGGAATCGACGATCGGTGCGACGGCGATCGACTCGGGTACAGCGGCCGTGACGAGGGCTTCGACCGACTCGTATCCGAGTACCTCGAGCATCCGCGCCTGGGCGCTGGAGTCCGTTCCGATGTGGCGTTCTGAGAAGGCTGTCGACATTACTCGCCGACCAGCACGGTGTACTCGGTGTGGCTGAGCAGGGTCGGCAACTCGGTGAACTTGACCTTGATGAGCCAGCCCTCGCCGAACGGGTCGCTGTTGACCAGGCTCGGGTCGTTCACGACGGCCTCGTTGGCCTCGACGACCTCGCCGTTCACCGGCGCGAAGAGCTCTCCGACCGATTTGGTCGACTCGATCTCGCCGACGATCGCGCCCTCGGCGAGCGCGGAGCCGCTCTGCGGCAGTTCGACGAACACGACGTCGCCGAGCTTGTCAGCGGCGTAGGCGGTGATCCCCACGGTCGCGATGTCGCCGTCGACGAGTACCCACTCGTGCTCGGCGGTGTACTGGAGGGTTGTTACGTCGGCCATTAGTTCGCAGCTCTCTTATAGAAGGGAAGGGTGACGACGGTGGCGGGGATCTTCGTTCCACGCACGTCGATGAATAGGGGGTCGCCGGACTCGACGACCGCGGGGTCGACGTAGGCCATGGCGACGGGGTACCCGAGGGTCGGCGACAGGGCGCCGCTCGTAATGGTGCCGACCTCGGCGTCGCCGGTCACGACCGGGTAGCCGGCGCGACCCGCGCGACGGCCCTCCGTGGTGAGTCCGACAAGAACGCGTGCTCCGGCTGGCGGTCCGGTCTCGACCGAAGCACGCCCGACGAAGTCGCCCTCTTTCCTGAGGTTGACCACGCGACCGAGGCCTGCCTGCACCGGAAAGGTGTCGAGGCCGAGTTCGTGCCCGTAGAGCGGCATCCCCGCTTCGAGGCGGAGAGTGTCACGGCTGGCGAGCCCGGCGGGGATCAGGCCGGTGCCTTCGCCCGCGGTCACGAGTGCCTGCCAGAGCTCGGCCGCACGACCGGTCGAGATGTAGAGCTCGAAGCCGTCTTCACCGGTGTAGCCGGTTCGTCCGACGAGCACCGCGGTGCCGTCGAAGGTGGCGTCGGAGCTCCAGTAGTACTTCAGTTCGTCGAGCGCGACGCTGAAGTCGGTGAGGTCGGCCGTGGCCTCGAGGATCGACCGGGAGGCCGGGCCCTGCACGGCGATCAGCGCGATGTCGTCGCTCTGGTCGTCGACGGTGACTCCGGGAAAGGATGCTGCACGCGCGGTGAGCGCCTCGACGACCGGGTACCGGTTGCCCGCGTTCGCCACGACGAAGAACACTTCGTCACCCAGGCGGTAGACGACGAGGTCGTCGACGATGCCGCCGGTCTCGTCGAGCAGCAGCGAGTACTTAGCCTGGAAGGCGCCGATCGCCGACAGCTTGCCCGCGAGCGCGTAGTCGAGGAAGGCCGCGGCATCCGCTCCGCTGACGAGGATCTCAGCCATGTGCGAGATGTCGAAGATTCCGGCCGATGTGCGCACGGCGTGGTGCTCGGCGAGGTCGGAGCCGTAGCTGACCGGCATCTGCCAGCCCGCGAAGTCGGTGAAGCTCGCACCGCCGGCGACGTGGATGTCGTGGAGCGGAGAGGTGCGATCGGTGGGCGGGGTATCGGTCAAGAAGTTCTCCAGGCGCTAGGGGCTGCGGGTAGAACTCCCCCTCTGTCATGAACCTGAGAGCTTCACCGGCCAGAGCCGACTTTCACCGTGGGTGGATGTGCCCCAGACAGCAGTCTGCGGACATCACTTTTCAGAGTGGCCTTCGCGGTGCGGTACGTGAACCTGAGAGATTGGCAGGGAGGCTTGCTCCTTCGGTGTCCTGAAAAGGACTCTCCCGCATAGCGACATGTGCGGCCCGATATGTGATTGTGCAGCCAGCCTAGCAAGCTCGTGTTACAGGGGCGTGTCGTGAGCCGCGTCAACTTAGGTGACACTTACCGCGCAAACTCCACCCTGTCAACAGATAAGTTACGAATACATACAAATGCACCAGTATGCATACGATTCAACTTGTGACTGACCCAAGGATTGCCCGCACCCGAGCACACGTGCTGAGCACAGTGCGCACCATGTTGACGACGCGTAACGGCGAAAGACTGACTTTCACCGCGGTCGCGGAGAAAGCCATGGTCTCGCGCCGCACCCTCTACATCCACTGGGGTACCATCCAGAACCTGCTCGGCGAAGCCGTGTCTAGCGGCGTTCCGACGGATGCCATCGACACCGACGACCTGTCGCCCCGCGAGGTGCTGCGCAGCTTCCTCACCAGCGTTCGCGACGATCTCGTCGACCCGATCTCGACTGTTGCCCTGACCTCGCTGATGAGCCAGGCCGTGCAGGATGACCGCGCCGCCGAGTCGCTGGCGAGCCTCACCTCGAGCCGCGTCGACCAGTTGAGCGCCCTGCTCGGTCCCGTCGACCCCCAGCACTACAGCCAAGTCGTCGGTCCGATCTACTTCTCGCGGCTCGTCATGCGCGACGCCGTGTCGGACGCCGCGATCGAGGCACTCACCGACCGTGGCGTCGAACTGCTCGGGCTCGGGGCCCTGCAGCACTGATCGTTCGGGACTGACCTTTCGGGACTGCCTCTCGAGGTTGGCCCGTGAGCACAAAAAAGAGGCGTTGGTTGCCCACACAACCAGCGCCTCTTTTGTGGTTACAGGCTAGACGAGATGATCTCTTGCCATTGACACTTGTCAGCACATTCTGAGGTTTTTTCGGCAGATTTAATACCGTAGTTACCTGAGATGACAGCGAATTCCTGTCGCGGTTCAGTGGGCTGTACCCCCACTGCAATCAGCCCGATTTTCTCGCGGGTTACTTCTTCTCGCAGGCGATGCCGTCTTTGTCACGATCGGACTTCTTGTTCTGGTTGTAGACAGTCGTGTTGACACGGAAGTTCGTGACCCGGGTGCCGCTGGTCTTGTCTTTCGCGCCCTTCTTGCCGACGCCGTGCGGGTAGGTCTTGTTGAGGGCCGTGCAGTTCTTGAATTCCTTGAGCAGGCTCGGCGCCTTCGTGGTGGCAGCGGCGCTCGCACTCGTCGACGTGGGCGCGCTCGACTCCGCGAAGCCCGCGGTGGCCGGCGCGAGGCAGAAGGTCGCAACGATGGTGGCAGAGACGATTACACGGGAGAGACGCACGAGGGCCTGCTTTCTGCGGCGGCGCCGCTCGCTCTTACAGTAACCGGGAGGATCTGTCACGTCTGCCCCCAGAACGGGTATTCCTCATCTTGGCAGCGAGCATGGAATCAGCCATTCATGCCGCATTCGAACCACTGATCGAGTTATCGTGAAGCATGACCTCGACACCGACCGGCCCGGCGCCCGAACCGGTCGCACGAACGACGGGGAATGCCCTCGAGGAACTGCGCCGCGCTGAGGCAGCTCGCGTTCTCGGTTTGCTCGACCCGGCGACGCTTCAGCCGCTCGCGAGCCAGTGGGCACTCGATGGGCTGGACTCCGACAATGTGCAGGCGCTCGCCGCAGCCGGCACCCAGGCTTCGCCCGGAGTGCTGCTCGCGCTGCTCGCCGAGGCCGCGTCGGACGAGGGCATCCACTTCGCGAGCACGGCAGAAGCCCGTGCACTCCACGCGAGCTCGGTGATAGCCGCTATGGCGACATCGGCCAATCCGACTATGGTCGCGATGACCTTCTCGAACAACTACACCGACGAGCTCAGCACCAGGGTCTCGCGCGTGATCGGTCGCGTGCTGCGACGCAAGTAGGGCGCTCTAACGACGCGGAGCGTCGTCTTCGGGATCGTCGCCGCCAGTGTCGTCACCCTCGGGACCCGTCTCGCCGTCATCGGGATCCAGCCCATCCATCCCGTCCAGCTCTTCGAGCAGATCGAGCTCGACCGGGCCATCCGGCCAGACCGATTCGAACGACTGCACCGCGGCATCCGTGAATTCGATCAGCAGCGTGAGCAGCCTCTCGAGAGACCCACTCTTCAGCAGCGCGACCTGATCCAGTTCGGCGAGCGGCGCTATCGCCGCGAGCTGCCACGCCGACTCGACCGGGTCGTCAGAGAGCTCGACGGTCGCCGACCATTGCGGGTCACCGAACTCGCTCGCCACGGCCAGCGAACGGCGCACCGTGCGCTCTGCACGGTCACGCAAGGGCAACAGCGACTCATCCCACTGCAGTTCGTCGAGCACGCGGATGCTGGCGCGCGGGTATTCGTCGTCGTCCAGCCACTCGATGACCTCGATGCGCCGCTCACCCTCGGCGACCAAGGCGATGAATCCCTCGGCGGCCTGAAGCTGGGCGATCTGCGCGACTGTGCCATAGCTGAACCGTTGCGGCGGGGCCTGGCCGACCTCCTGTCCGCGCTCGATCAGCACGACGCCGAATTCGGCGGGGGTCTCTTGCAGGATGACCGAGAGCATGGTCAGGTAGCGCTCTTCGAACACGCGCAACTGCACCGGCATGTGCGGAAAGAGCACAGACCCGAGCGGGAACATCGGCAGTTCGGTCACCCGGTAAGCGAATCACGAATCGCGCGCAATTGCGCGCAGCGAGCACCGGCGTTCCCTCACCGGCCGCGCCACCGCGTAGCCTGTGAGCGTGACCGCGACCTGCGCGGGCTCGAAGAAAGGCTCCCGTGGACCCCACACTGCTCCGGTATTTTGTCGCCGCAGCCGAGGAACTGCACTTCGCCCACGCCGCCAAACGTTTCGATGTTCCGCGCAGCACGATGATCGCTGCCATCCGCAAACTCGAGGAGCAGCTCGGCTACCCGTTGTTCGACACCGCCGCGTCGACGACGACCCTCACGGATGCCGGCGAGGCTTTTCTCGACGACGCGCGCCTGCAGCTGGCCAAGTCGGCTGCGGCCGCCCGCGCCTCGGTCGCGGCTCCCGGCGGCAAGGCGAAGGCGTCGAAAGGCAAGGGCCGCGCTCCCGCGGTCAAGGGCCAGAAGCCGGCCGGAAAGCGCCGCCAGTCCCGCTGACAGCCTTCCCTGCCGCGCCGTGCAGTGCGACCATGGACCGCAGGATCCTCTCAGCGAAGGTGGTGCGCAATGTCCATAATCTCGACGCCCTCAGAAAGAGATGTTCGGGGCCGGGCGTCCGAACTGTATGCCGGCGACATCGCCGACCAGGGCTTCGTCGCCGGGCACACCCGGGTTCTCGCCCTCAACCCCGAGGCCTATGACGCGTGGGAACACCTGATCCAGGTCATCGCCCACTCAATGGACCTGCGACGCTACGAACTCGTCACGCTCGCCGCCGCTCTCGGTGCACGGTCGCGGCACTGCCGTCTCGCCCACGGCCGCAAATCGCTGCGCTTGTTCGACGAAGCCGAGCTGACGCGGATCGCGCGGGACTACCGCACGGCCGGCCTGTCGGCGGCTGAGGTCGAGATGATGGCCTTCGCCGAGAAGGTGAGCGTCGATGCATCGGCGATGACCGATGCCGACAGCACTCGCCTGCGCGACGCTGGATTCACCGACCGTGAGATCGTCGACATCACCCTCGCCGCCGCGGCGCGCAACTACTACAGCCGGGCCGTGCAGGCCCTGGCCATCGACGTCGACGACTCGCCTGGGCTCAGTGCCGAGCTGCGTGACGCGCTCATCGCCGGCATCTGACCGCGCACCCTACGCTTCTTTCGCGGTATGTCCAGCTCACCTGAGTGTGCCGTGTCCGCGGCGTGTGAAAGGCCGCAGAGGGGCGGTGAGCTCCTTGCAGCATCCGACCGGCGCGAGCAGCATTGATACCTCGCAACGAACCGGAAGGACGAACATGCTCACCCTCACCGACAATGCAAGCACCGCCATCAAGGATCTCTCGGACCGTGCCCTCGGTACCACCACGGGAGGGCTGCGCATCAGCAGCCCGGAAGCCGGAAGCTCGAACCTCTCGGTAGCGGTCGCCCCCGCACCCGAACCCCAGGATGCCGTCGTGGAGAACGCCGGAGCGCGTATCTTCCTCGACGCGAACGCCTCTGAAGTCGTCGCGGACAAGATCCTCGACGCGCAGCTCGACGACAAGGGTGCGGTCCGTTTCGCACTCGTCTCGGCCTGACACTCTCACGCCAAGAACTCGCCGGCCCACTCGATCCCCTTCGAGCGGGCCGGTGTTCTTTCGTACACGGGTTTTTGCCGGGTGGCGCGTAGGCTCCCACCTGTCCCCTCTTCTCACTAGCCAGAATTCGAGAATCTCCATGAAGCAGGATGCCGCACGCCGCAACTCTGGCTCCGTTCCCCGTACGATCGGCAGGCTCGCGCTCGGCGGGGCCTTGCTCCTTGCCGGGGTGAGCCACCTCACCTTCAACCGCCAGGCATTCCAGGCGCAGGTTCCGGAGTGGCTGCCCTTCGACAAGGACTTCGTGGTGCTGGCATCCGGGGTCGTCGAGGTCGGGCTCGGAGGAGCACTCGTCGCCCTGCCGAAGAAGAAGGTCGCCGTCGGCTGGGCCGTCGCTGCGTTCTTCGTCGCGATCTTCCCGGGCAACATCTCGCAGCTCGCAACCCACATCGACTCGTTCGGGCTGAACGACGACCGGGCGCGCGGTATCCGCCTGCTCTTCCAGCCGGTCCTCGTGCTGTGGGCGCTGTGGTCGACCGGCGCCTGGCGCAACCGTCGCTCGCTTCGCCGCTGAACCCGGGCGCGCGGCACAGCACGTAACAAACCCCCACCCCCGCAGCGATTCGCCTACGGTCGTGGCATGCGCATCGACGAAGACGACTTCACCGTGACGTACCTCGACGCTGAGGGGCCGCTCGTGTCTACCGCCGACGATGCGTCCGACCTGGTCGGCGCCGCCTGGGACCAGAACGCCCGCCTCATCGCCATACCGGTCTCCCGGCTCGACCCGGAGTTTTTTCGGCTGAGTTCCCTGCTCGCGGGCGAGATCGTGCAGAAGCTCGTCAATTACCGGCTGCAGCTCGCTGTGCTCGGCGACATCTCGCAGCACCTGGCCGGCAGCGAAGCCCTGCGCGATTTCGTCTGGGAGTCGAATCGCGGGGACCACGTCTGGTTCCTCGCCGACCGGGCAGCGCTCGAATCGAAGCTCGCTGCGCGCCTGGCGAGCTAGGCGACCCGCACGTCGATCTCGCCGGGCGCGGTGCCCTCACCGCCGAAGACCAGGTAGCGATTGGCGATCTTGTCGGTAAAGAACCGGTCGTGGCTGACCACGACGACGGCGCCCGGAAAGTGCACGAGGGCGCGTTCCATCACCTGTGTGCTCGAGAGGTCGAGGTGGTTGGTCGGCTCGTCGAGAAGCAGCACGGATGCGCCGGAGAGCAGGCACTGTGCCATCGCCACTCGCGCGCGCTGCCCACCAGAAAGGTTGCCGATGCGATTCTTGAGGTCGGCCTCTGAGAACTGGAACATCGACAGGAACCGGCCGACCGACTTGCGGGTGGCGCTGAAAGCCAGGCTGTCGGGCATGGCATTCACGGCATGGCTCACGGTGTCATCGAGGTCGAGTTCGGCGAGCACGTCGTTGTACGAGACGACCTTCGCTCCGGATGCCCAGTCGACGTGGCCGACGTCGCCCTTCTCTTCGCCCGAGAGCGCGCGCAGCAGGGTCGACTTGCCGCTTCCGTTGGCACCGAGTACCGCGATGCGGTTTCCCCGGCGGATCTCGAGGGTCAGGTCACGAAAGAGCGTGCGGTCGCCGTAGGACTTGCCGAGGCCCTCGATGCGGCAGAGCACGTCTTTGACGTGCAGCCCGCCGTAGATCTCGGTGATGATCTGGTCGACCGGGCGCGGGGCGCGGTTCTTCTTGATTCCGGAGAGCTGCTTGCCGAGGCCCTTGCTCGCGCTCTTTGCCGCCTCCCGGCGGTCGGCGATGCCCTCGGCCTCGAAAGCGAGCAACTCTGACTCATGCACGAACTGTGCTTCGAGGGTCTTCAGCCGGAACTGCTTCTGCACGATGTACTCGCCGAAGTTTCCGGGGTATTCGTGCAGGTGGTAGTTCTCGACCTCGATGATGCGGGTCGCGACGGCGTCGAGGAACTTGCGATCGTGCGACACGATGATCGCGGCGCCGCGGAAGTCGCGGAACCAGGCCTCGAGCCACTCCACACCCGCGACGTCGAGGTAGTTGGTCGGCTCATCGAGAAGCAGCACCTGGGGCGCTTCGAGAACGATCTTGGCGAGGGCGGCGCGATTGCGCCATCCGCCCGACAGGTTGTCGATCGGGCTCGTGCGGTGTGCGTCGGTGAACCCGAGAGTGGTGAGGGCGGTGTCGATGCGTCGGGGGTAGTCCCAGCCGTCGAGGCGGTCCATCTCGGCGAACAGCTCGGCCTGGCGGTTGATCAGGGCGTCGAGGTCGGCCATCGGATCGGCGGCGATCGTGGCGTCGATGGTGGCGAGTTCGGCTTCGGTCGCCTTGATCTCGACGAACAGCTCATCGAGAACCTCGAGAATGGTCTTGGTGCCGTTGAGCTCGGAGAACTGCGAGAAGTAGCCGACCTTGACGCCGGGATCGAGGGTGACTGTTCCGGCATCCGGCGACACCTGCTCGAGGATCAGCTTGAGAATGCTCGTCTTGCCCGAGCCGTTGCGGCCGATGAGGCCGATCCGGTCACCGGTCTCGAGGCGCAAAAACGCCTCGCGCAGGATCTGCGTCTTCTCGAAACTCAGGCTGACGTCGTTCAGTCTGATCAGGCTCATGCGTGTGCTCCTCGTACCGTGCAGCACGTCGCCACCCCGGCATTCAGGGTACCCCGCGACGGTGCTGCGTTTGTGCTTCCGCCCACCCTGCCGGCTGTTATCAGAATGGGCGTTTAAACGGCCACTCTGATAACAACAGGCATGCCGACAGGGTCTGGTGCAGCGAACCACGGCGAGCGCACCCCACTTGTCCACAAGTGAGCGAAATCGGCCCATCGACCGCTGCAACGCTCAGGATTGCCTTATGACAACGCCGCCCGAGAACGCTAGAATTCTGTACATGGAGACACTTTCAGTTGCGGATGCTCGCGCTCGGTTCTCGCGGATCGTTGACTCCGCGGCGACTACCCACGAACGTTTCGACGTCACGCGCAACGGACGCAGGGTGGCCGTTGTGATCGGAGCCGACGATTTCGATGCGCTTCTCGAAACAGTCGCCGTTCTCAGCGACGCACAGGCAGTCGCGGGAATCGCGGCGGGCCTCGCCGATTTCGCCGAAGGTCGTGTAGTCACAGCTGACGATGTCGCCGAGGCGATGCGGGAGGCCGGGCGGCGCACTCGATGACGTTCGAGGTCAGGTTCTCGCGGTCGGCCAAACGCGCGCTCAGTCACGACCTGCCCGAGAAAGTCGCAACCGCAGCCTGGCAGTTCATCATGGGCGCGCTTTGCGACAACCCGCAGCGAGTCGGCAAACAACTGAAAGAGCCCTTACATCCGCTCTACTCCGCCCGGCGTGGTGAGTATCGGGTGATCTACCGTGTCGAAGCCGACGAGTTGGTCATTGAGGTTGTGACCATAGCCCACCGCCGCGACTCGTATCGCTGAGCGGAGCCCCGCCAGTCAGCGATCAGCGCGCCGGTCTCGCAGGCGCGTGGCCCCGCGGCGGCGGGATCAGGCTGCGCGGGCCTCGGCTAGGGCGCGACCCTGCTCGGACTCCGGGAACGCCTCGATGAGCGCGTCGAGGTCGGCGAGCGGCAGGTTGGCTCCAAACGCGGGGTTGCCCGGTTGCAGGCTGACACCAGAGGCGAGTGTCGGCAGCTGGAGCGGGTCGAACCCGAGGTCATCGACCAGCGCAGAGACACTGCGCACCGCATCCGCGTCGTCACCAGCTACAGCGATGGCCCGACGGCCGTCGGCGCTGCCGGGAAAGTTCGCCGCGTCGAGGTCGTGGTAGCCCATGTGGTTGAACGCCTTGACGATCGTCGAACCCGATAGAGCCTCCTGCACGATCTCGCTCGTCGACGTGCGCGGGTCGAGCAGGTCGTCGCGAATACCGTCGGTCTCCCACCAGTAGTTCATCGAGTCGATGACGACCTTGCCGTCGAGAGCCGCGGCGGGTACCGAAGCCAGCTTGCCGAGGGGCAGCGCGAGAATGACGATGTCCGCCTGCTCGGCGACCTCGAGCGAGGTGAGCGCCTCTGCTCCGGGCGCGAGCACGTCGATGATCAGGCTGATGCGCTTCGGATCACCGGATGCCGAGATGAGCACGCGGTACCCGGCACGAATCGCGAGGCGGGCCAGCACTGTGCCGACCTTGCCCGCACCGAGAATGCCGATGATGGGACGCGTGGTCATGGGGTTCTCCTTAGCGGGCGGCTACATCCGCTCCGCCGGGGGTAACGCAGAACGGTGCATCCGCATTCCGGTCTTTTGCGACGCCCGCCAGGGTGTGACGATGGAGGTGAACACGGCCGCAGGAGACGGGGTGAGGATGCAGACATCGGTCCGGGTCGAGCCGGCACACCAGTTCAAGGATATGGCGACGATGTTCGCTCCGAAAAAGCCGGAGTCGTCGGTCTGCTGGTGCCTCTCGTGGCGGCTGAGCTCGAAAGAGAATCGGGAGCTCACCGGCACCGCTCGCGCGGACAAAGTGAAACAGCTGTGCTCCCGAAAACGGGCGCCCGGCGTGCTCGCGTACCTCGATGACGAGGTCGTCGGCTGGGCGGGCGTCGCGCCCCGGAGCGAGCTGCATCCGTTCGCGAACTCCCGCAAGATCCCGCATATCGACGACCTTCCGGTGTGGTCGATCTGGTGCATCCGCGTGCGGCCGGGTTTTCGCGGAAAGGGCATCACGCCCGCTCTCATCGACGGCGCGGTCGACTACGCCCGCGCATCCGGTGCGCCTGCGGTGGAAAGCTATCCCGTCGACAACGGCACCGAGAAGGTCGACCTGACCATGGCCTTTGTCGGAACCCGAAAGATGTTCCTGCGGGCCGGATTTCGAAAGGCCGCCGATACCGACTCCATCGCGGGCGGATTCCCGCGCATCCTCATGCGGCTCGACCTCTGCGCCTGAGGTTTCGCGGGTGCGGGCGCCTGCACCTCGCGCGCAATAATGATGCGTCCCGCTCGCCACACCTATGCGGGAGCCGCCGGATTGCGTATCGTGGCGAAATGCCAGCCGAATCGAATGTCGCGCCAGCTGCCTCGAATGTCGCGCAGCACAGTGAGCTGAAACGGTCGATCACGGCCAAACAGCTGTACTTCTATGTAGTCGGGGACGTACTCGGGTCGGGTATCTACGTTCTGGTCGGGCTGGTTGCCGCCGCGGTCGGCGGCGCATTCTGGATGGCGTTCCTCGTCGGGGTCGCCATCGCCACAGTGACCGGCCTGGCCTATGCCGAGCTCGTCACCAAGTACCCGCAAGCCGCCGGCGCATCCCTGTACATAAACAAGGCCTTCCGCAGCCCGGTGCTGACCTTCTTCATCACGATCTGCATGCTCTCGGCCAACATGGCGGCAGTCGGATCGCTGGCGTCAGGATTTGTGCGGTATTTCGCCGGGCTGGTGGGCCTTCCCGAGGACGCGATCTGGGCGGCCACGCTGATCGCCATCGCCTTCGTCGCCCTGATTACCATCGTCAACCTGATCGGTATCACCGAGTCGGTGGTCGCGAATGTGATCATGACCTTCATCGAGATCAGCGGTCTCGTGATCGTCGTCATCATCGGGGTCATCGCGCTGGTCGAAGGCGTCAACGACCCGGGAGTGCTGCTGCAGTTCAGCGCCGAGGGCGGTTCGCCGATTCTCGCGGTGCTGGCCGGGGTGTCCCTGGCGTTCTTCGCCATGACTGGGTTCGAGAACGCAGCGAACGTCGCCGAAGAGACCATCGACCCCTCACACGCCTTTCCCCGGGCACTCATCGGCGGCATGATGACCGCCGGAGTCGTCTACGTTCTCGTCTCGATCGCCGCAGCCCTCGCCGTGCCGATCGAGACCCTGGCCGGGAACACCCTGCTCGAAGTCATCCGTGCAGACCTGTTCTTCATCCCGGCCGCGATCATGCTCGTCATCTTCGGCGTGATCGCCATGATCGCCATCAGCAACACCGCACTCGTCACCGTCGTCGCGCAGTCGCGCATCCTGTTCGGAATGGCGCGCGAGAATATCGTGCCGGCGGTCTTCGCCAAAGTGCACCCCACCCGGCGCAGCCCGTATGTCGCGCTGATCTTCGGCGCGGCCATCGTCGCCGCGCTCCTGGTGATCGGCGCCGCCATCCGCACCAGCCAGGCCGGGATTCCCGCGGATGAGCAACTCGATATCGTCGATCGACTCGCGACCATCACCGTGGTCTTCCTGCTCTTCATCTACGCGCTGGTGATCGTCGCCTGCCTGCGGCTTCGAGGCAAGGACGAGACCGGCGACACCTACCGCGCCAACACCGTGCTGCTGGTGCTGGGGATCATCGGCAACCTCGCGGTGCTCGTCTACACCCTGATCGACGATCCGGACTCGCTGTTCTGGGTCGCCGGGCTGCTGGCGGTCGGCCTGGTTCTCTATCTCTTCCAAAACTTCTTCGGCAAGAAGAAGCCGCAACTGTCGAAGCTCGGCGATGCAGACGTCGCCGAACCGCCCGCCGGACACAAGGAGCCCTGACCCATGCACGTCATCGTTGCCACCGACGGATCCCGGGCTTCGTTGGCGGGCGCCCGCCAGTTCAAGTGGATCGCCGACTCGCGCGAGATCACCGACGTCACAATTGTCGCCGTTGTCAGCCCCTACGCCGCCGCGCCCTTCGCGAACGAGCTGGGTCCAGAGCGCAGCCCAGGGCTGACCGAGCTCAGCTTCCAGCAGGATGCGAGGACCGCGGTCGACATCGTCGCCGCGGAGTTCGATGGATGGGGCCCGGCGATCCACAAAGAAGTGCGCAGCGGGTCGCCGGCCCAGGAGATCATCCGCGCCGCAGAAGACCTGGACGCCGACCTGATCGCGATGGCCTCGGGCAGCCGCGGGCTGAGCCGCACCATCCTGCTCGGCAGCACGGCATCCCGCGTGCAGCACTCCGCTCCGTGCCCGGTGCTGGTCTGCCGCCCCACTCCCCACAGCGAGCGTCTGGCCGGCAACTGATCGCCGCGCGAGCGGGCTAATTCACCCGTGAAGTCGTCTCGGCCGGGTGCAGCACGCCGAGCGCGCCAGCGATCGCAGCCAGGCGTTTGTCCCGGGTCCACAGCGTCGACCCGGGAGTGAGCATCACCGAAGCGAGCAGGTGGGCATCGACGAGGCTCAGCCCCCGTCCGTAAAGCTGGGCCGACTCGATCAACTGACTCACTTCGCCAGCACCGGCAACCACGGCGCTGGAAAATATCACCAATCGATGCACTTGGTGATGCAGATCACCAGCTCGTGCAAACTTCAGTACTCAGTCTTGCCAAGTACCAGTACCTAGTGTTACCGTCTACCAGTAGTCAGCAACGCCAAGTACTGAAAGATCGGGGAACCATCCGTGGGCAACCAAATGACAGAGATGCTGAAGGGCACTCTCGAAGGCATCGTGCTCGCCGCGCTGGCGTCCCGGCCGGCCTACGGGTATGAGATCACCGCGCGCCTGAGGGACCAGGGATTCTCGGATCTCGTCGAAGGAACCGTCTATGCGCTCCTGATCCGGATCGAGCAGCGGGGCTTTGTCGACGTCGAGAAAGTCCCGTCAGAGAAGGGTCCGCCGCGCAAGGTCTATTCGCTCAACGCTCTGGGGCGTACACAACTGGAGGAGTTCTGGAGCACCTGGGGCTTCCTCTCTGAACACATCGAGAAACTCCGCACCGACACACAGGGAGAGAACTGAAATGGCAGCCAAATGGATCGAGACCCTCACCGGGCCACTCGAGCAGAAGAAGCAGTATCGCCAGGACAAAGCGCGCATCGACGCCCTGCCCGAACCGTATGGAACGGCGGCGAAGGCGATGCACCGGTACTTCATGTATTACGCCGGGTTCGTCGAGGGTGACACCCTCGTCACGATGTTCACCGACCTCGCCGACCTGTGGGAACGCGCATCCGCCGACGGCACTCCCCTGCGGGAGATCGTCGGCGACGACCCGGTGGGCTTCGCCGACACGTTCGCCGAGGCGTACTCGGGCAAGAAGTGGATCGACAAGGAGCGCGCCCGCCTGGTGAAGGCGTTCGCGGATGCCGAGAGCGAGGCGGAACGATGACCACCGCCCCAGCGATCACGGTGCGCGACGTCGAGAAGTCATTCGGCGACGTGCAGGTGCTCCGCGGTGTCGATCTCGAGGTCGCGGCGGGCAGCATCTTCGCCCTGCTCGGCTCGAACGGGGCGGGCAAGACCACCCTGGTCCGGATCCTGGCCACATTGCTGAAAGCGGATGCCGGAACGGCGACCGTCGAGGGGTTCGACGTGGCCTCCCAGGCCGGTGACGTGCGTGAGTCGATCAGCCTGACCGGCCAGTTCGCCGCCGTGGACGAGATTCTCACCGGCCACGAGAACCTCGCGCTGGTCGCCCGGTTGCGCCACCTCGCCGACCCCGGCTCGATTGCGGATGACCTGCTCGCCCGGTTCGACCTCACCGACTCGGGCAAACGCCGGGCGGGCACGTACTCCGGCGGAATGCGCCGTCGGCTCGATATCGCCATGAGCCTGATCGGGGCTCCCCCGGTCATCTTCCTCGATGAACCGACGACCGGCCTCGACCCGCAGGCGCGGCTCGAGGTCTGGCAGACGATCCGGCAACTCGCCTCGAGCGGAACTACGGTCCTGCTGACCACGCAGTACCTCGACGAGGCCGAGCAACTCGCCGATCGCATCGCGATCCTGCACGAGGGCACCATCATCCAGAACGGCACGCTGGCCGAACTGAAGAACCTGCTTCCGCCCGCACAGGTGGAATACGTCGAGAAGCAGCCGTCGCTCGAGGATGTCTTCCTCGCGCTGGTCGGCGGAACGGACGAGAAATGACCACTCACACCCTCAGCGACACCGGCATTCTCACCGGCCGCTCGCTGCGTCACATCCTGCGTAGCCCTGACACCATCCTCACCACGGCGGTCACCCCGATCGCGCTCATGTTGCTGTTCACCTACGTCTTCGGCGGTGCCATCGACATCGGGTCGGACGAGTCGTACATCGACTACATGCTTCCGGGGATCCTGCTGATCACCGTGGCATCCGGTGTCGCCTACACGTCGTACCGGTTGTTTCTCG
>Ga0247736_10000276_pt1 | contig 18562 bp, 19 predicted proteins | sample UWRJL193509B2_FD_180935 | JGI IMG/M metagenome (GOLD analysis project Ga0247736, IMG submission 180935) | Plant litter microbial communities from Arlington Agricultural Research Station in Wisconsin, United States - UWRJ-L193-509B-2 | ecosystem: Environmental > Terrestrial > Plant litter >...
AGGCGTGGTTGTGTATAACTGGCTGCAAGAGAAAAAACTGCATAAACAAGTTTCAAACGAATTTATTGTGCCGCAAAAAGATGTGTTAGCCGAAGATTTCTACATTGATACTGACGCATTTGTGGAAAAAGAGCTGGCCGATGTGCAGCATAAAACCAAGTCTGTGCAGCATCCAACTAAGCCGCCTGTATTTGAAAGCGCTGCAAATGTAGCGGCGAAAAACGAAGTCTCGGAAAAATTTCCATCACGAACAGAAGAAGTTTTCTATAAAAACAATGTGTTAGAAGACACGGTCTTAGAAGAAATACCTTATCAACAATCCACTTTTACGGATACTCGCGTAAACGAAGACACGACTGAATCAACTCCATTCAGCGATAGATTTAGTGATGACGCGCAAGTCGACGAAAGTGAATCAAATTCAAGATTTTCAGATTCTGCATTTAACCAACCAAATCACGCAGATTACACACCTGAAAATACAACTCAACAAGCTGCTGCAAGCACCTTTGTGGAACCCAATGAATTTGCTATTGCCAATACATTTAAAAATAGCGAAATCGACAATGCACCGCCACAACTTCCCAATACTGTACATCCGCAAATTGATTTAACCGCAGTGTTATATGCCAATAAAAATATTGGCTACCAAGCCTTAATTGAGATGGCTGAAAGCATTGATGATATTAGCTTGCCGATCATGATTTATGGTTTAGATGACAGCGATAAGTGGCATTTAGTTGACACAAATGAAGCGCTTCATATCGACGTGAACACATTAACGTTTAAGCAAGTTACCTGTAGTTTGCAACTGGCAGATAGAGGCGGGCCGGCAGCAAAAAATGTGCTGAATAAGTTTCAATATGCAGTTGAAAATATGGGCTTGGAATTGAATGCACATGTGGAATGGCAGGGCAGTGGCGATGTGCTACAGCGCGCGATTGAAATTGATCAGTTTTGTATCGAAGTCGATCAGTTAATTAATATACATGTTGCACAAAATGAAGTGCCGATTCACGGTACAAAATTCAGAGGTTTAGCGGAAGCTAACGGTATGATATTAAGCGATGATGGTAAGTTTTATTACCAAGATGCCAGCTCGAAATATCCATTATTCAGTGCGATAGAAGCTAATCATCAAGCGTTTACCGCTGAAAGTTTGCGTAATAGCGTCTTAAAAGCCATTACTTTCCAATTGGAAATTCCTAAAGTGCCCAATTGTGAACAAGCATTCAACCAAATGGTTTTAATCGCGCAAAAGTTGAGCTTGAGTTTGACTGCTGATCTGGTAGACGATAATCAAAAACCATTGGGTGATTTGCAGATCGAAAAAATCCGTCAACAACTCAAAATCATTCATGCAACAATGGTGGCGCGTGGCGTAATGCCTGGAAGCCCAGCTAGCATGCGCCTTTTCAATTAAACTAAATTAAGTTCAACGCGTTTACAGCATGGCTACTGAAGAAACTGCCCGCCAGCAAATAGCCGAGCTTTCCGCAATCATCGCGCAGCATGAATATCAATATTATGTGCTGGATGCGCCCACTATTTCTGATAGTGAATATGATGGTTTATACCGTCAATTAGCGGATTTAGAACAAGAATTTCCACAATTAATTACTGCAGATTCGCCTACGCAAAGAGTTGGCGGTGTGGCGCTTGGTAAGTTTGGCATTGTGACGCATCGTCAAGCCATGTTGTCACTGAATAATGCATTTAGCGAAAGCGAACTTTTAGCTTTTGATAAACGCATTCGCGACAGTTTGGGTATTAATCAAATTGAATACGCAGTAGAACCCAAATTTGATGGTTTAGCCATCACCTTAACATATGAAAATGGCGTATTTGTTCAAGGTGCGACGCGTGGCGATGGTTATAAAGGCGAAAATGTCACACACAATCTACGCACCATCCGCGCCATTCCCACCAAATTGTTAACACCAGATCCACCGCAATTATTAGAAGTGCGTGGTGAAGTGATTATGCTAAAACGTGATTTTGAGCGTTTGAATCTTGCGCAAGAAAAGCTTGGTGCTAAGTTGTTCGCTAATCCCCGCAACGCCGCTGCAGGCAGCTTGCGTCAACTTGATCCGCAAATCACTGCTACACGGCCGCTGCACTTTTTTGCTTATGGTTTGGGCGAGGCAATCGGCACGCCAGCACTTAAATCCCACGCAGAAGCGATGGATTATTTAACCAGTCTGCGCTTGCCTGTGAGCGATTTACGCGGTGTTAAGTTAAACGCTGCGGGCTTGCAAGATTACTATGCAGAAATTGGCCAAAAACGCATAAGTTTACCGTTTGATATCGATGGTGTTGTGTACAAGGTTAACCAATTTAGCCAGCAAAAAGAATTGGGCTTTGTTTCGCGCGCACCGCGCTGGGCGATTGCGCATAAATATCCAGCAGAAGAAGCACAAACTATCGTAGAAGATATCACCGTGCAAGTAGGGCGTACAGGTGCAATTACGCCGGTGGCAAGGTTGAAAGCGGTTTTTGTCGGTGGCGTAACGGTGACCAATGCCACGCTGCATAACGAAGATGAACTACGCCGCAAAGATATTCGTATCGGCGATACAGTGATTGTGCGGCGTGCGGGCGATGTAATTCCAGAAGTAGTTTCTGTGGTTTTGGATCAACGCCAAGAAAATGCGCCATTATTCACCATGCCAAGCAGTTGTCCTGAATGTGGATCTCATATCGAAAGGCCGTTAGATGAAGCTATTGCACGTTGTACGGGCGGTTTGATTTGCCCGGCGCAACGTAAGCAGGCCATCACGCATTTTGCTTCGCGCCGTGCGATGGATATTGAAGGCATGGGCGATAAGTTGGCGGACCAACTGGTCGAAGCCAATTTAGTCAAATCATTAGACGATATCTATAAGCTGGACGTTGCGACATTGGCGAATTTAGAACGCATGGCAATTAAGTCTGCCAACAATGTAGTTAACGCTTTGGAAAGCAGTAAAAATACCACGCTGGCACGCTTTATTTATGGTTTAGGTATTCGTAATGTCGGTGAAGCGACTGCGAAAGATTTAAGCCTGCATTTTGGCAATTTGCAGGCTTTGCTGTATGCAAATATGGATGACTTACTCCAAGTGAATGATGTCGGGCCTATTGTAGCCGATGCTTTACTGCAGTTTTTATCAGAGCCGCATAATCGCCAAGTGATTGAATCGATGCGTCAATTAGGTGTTCATTGGCCAGAAAATAATGGTAAGCAAAAAGCGACTGGCGTCTTATTAGATAAAGTATTCGTGTTAACCGGCACATTACCCAATTTATCTCGCGATGCCGCACAAGCGTTGATTGAAGCGGCTGGCGGCAAAGTCACTAGTAGCGTTTCTAAAAAAACACATTTTGTGGTGGCAGGCGCAGAGGCGGGTAGCAAGTTGGAGAAAGCCTTAAGCTTGAAAGTCACTGTGATTGATGAAGATGGGTTAATGCAATTATTGGCTGAAAATCCTGATTCACCTGAATCTAATTTGCCTGAATTAGCTCATTCCGCTTCATCTGCAAAAAAAGATTTAAATCTCAGCGAAAAAGCAACTAATACACCGACTGATGCGTCTGATTTAACGCGTACGCAAAAAACTTTATTTTAAACAATATCCAATTTTATTAATCCAAAATACTTGAAAACACCAACATGAACCTAGAAAAAACATTAAAAAAATTATTTATCCCTTTGTTTGTCATTAGTTTTAATTTAAATGCTACGGAAGTTGAAAATAATATTAGTTGTGCGCAAGCATTAAGTGCTGGCGATATTAATAAAGCGATGAGTATTTCAAATGAAGTATTGAAATCAGATGCCAAGAATCGTGATGCGTTGTTGTGTAAGGGCAGGGTGCTAGGCGCGCAAGGCAATTATGCGCAAGCGTTAAATACGTTTCAGCTAGGTGCAAGTGTTTCAAAAGAGCCGTTTGAGCAAATCATCACCAATTTGTTAATTGGTAATTTGCATAGAGATAATAAACAGTATGACGCGGCAATTGCTAGTTATAACAATAGCTTAGCCCTTAGTTTACAAGAGAAAAATCAGAAGTTTTCGCATATTAACTACAATGCTATCGGCGAAACTTATGCATTGAATAATGATTTAAAAGCAGCGATAACAAACTATCAAGCGGGCTTAAAACTAGCCATGAACGACAATGAGCGCGCTGATAGCCGAGAGAGATTAGCCGCCGCTTATAGCGCAGCGGGCGAACATAATTTGGCGATAGAGCATCAAGTTAAAGTAACACTGGAGCAAGAGCGCGCAGGCACCTTGGATCAGATTGCAAATTCACGTATGGAATTAGGGCGCATTTATATTGCCGCCAAAGAATATCAAAATGCTGAAAGAACGTATACGAAATTAGTACAGTTTGCCAAAGACAATGGCGGTGCTTATTATGAGGCCAAAGCCAATATGGGCTTGGCGCAAACCAAAGCGATGATTGGCGATAAAGCGGCTGCGAAATTGCTATTAGCCGATTCTGAAAAGATAGCGAAAAGCATTGGCGATACTGAATTGATTGCGGAAGTGCAGACTTCAATGAATCAGGTCAATACGCAAAAATAATCATTCAATTTTTATACTTAACACGCAAAAAAGCATAAAAATTGTAAGGAAGATCAAATAGTCACGACTAATCGGTATTCATTCATATTTGCTGATTGTCAGTGCTCATTAAAAGTAGCGACCAACCAGTTAATTTAAGGCGACCTATTCATGATTATTTTGAACAAATCCAAGCTAAATCCAAGCAATATTCAGCCCTCTGAAATTACGCCACGTGAAGTATTAGAGCATAGACGCGGCTTTTTAAAAGCCGCTGGTTTCGGCTTGGCCGCAGGCTCTGCGCTATTTTTATCTGGCAAAACGCACGCTGGCACGATTGCAAATACAACGGCTGTAGAAAGCAAGGCAGAAAAAGTCGCTTTTAAACCTGGCGTTAGGCAAAAAATAGCGGGTTACAGCAAAACCGCTTATGGCGCTGGCGAAAAACTTACGCCGTATGAAGATATCACTACCTACAATAATTACTACGAATTTGGCACTGGCAAAGGCGATCCAGCTATTGAAGCGACTTTATTCAAGCCACGGCCATGGACGATTAGCATAGAAGGCAACGTCAAAAAAGCCAAAAGCATCAGCATTGAAGATTTGCTTAAGTTGGCACCTTTGGAAGAGCGCATTTATCGCATGCGTTGCGTAGAAGGCTGGTCAATGGTTATTCCGTGGGTCGGCTTTCCATTAGCCAGTTTGATTAAATGGGCGGAGCCAACAAGTAACGCCAAATATGTAGAATTTATTTCTGCCAATGATCGCCAAACCATGCCAGGCGTGCGTTCGCCGATATTAGATTGGCCTTATACCGAAGGTTTGCGGATGGACGAAGCAACAAATCCGCTCACGTTGTTGGCTGTAGGTTTGTATGGCGAATATCTGCCTAATCAAAATGGCGCGCCTGTGCGGTTAGTTACGCCGTGGAAATACGGGTTTAAAGGCGCTAAATCCATCGTTAAGATTAGATTTGTTGAAAAAATGCCGTTAACCACTTGGGTAAAAGCAGGGCCAAATGAGTATGGTTTTTATGCCAATGTGAATCCTAATGTCGATCATCCGCGCTGGACGCAATCATCAGAAAAACCAATCGGTGGCGGTTTGTTTGCTGGGCGCATCAAAACAAAAATGTTTAATGGCTATACAGAGCAAGTAGGGCAAATGTATGCAGGTTTAGATCTAAAGAAAAACTTCTAGATTTTAATGGTTAAGTATTCATTTAAGTTGTTAACTATATAAAATAAACACATGAATAAAAAGAATATTAATTTAATTAAAGTCGCTATATGGATATTTGCACTCTTACCATTAGCCCGTCTTTTCTGGCTAGGTATTCATGATGATTTAAGCGCAAACCCAGTGGAATTTGTTGAACGTTCTACGGGCACTTGGGCGCTGGTTTTCCTGCTAATTACGCTTAGCATGACACCAATTCGTTTGTTAACAGGGCAGATATGGCAGATTCAACTCAGGCGAATGCTTGGCTTATGGATGTTCTTTTACGCTTGTCTACATATAACAACCTATGTTTGGCTGGATTATTCGTTTTTATGGTCTGATATTGTTAAAGACATTATCAAGCACCCGTATGTGATTGTGGGTTTCAGCGCCTTTCTGCTGACCATTCCATTAGCGGTTACTTCCAATAACTTTATGATTAAACGCATGAAAAAGAACTGGAAAAAACTGCATCAATTTATTCATGTCATTGCTATTCTGGCCATTTTGCATTTTTGGTGGCTGGTCAAAAAAGACGTTACAGAGCCATTTTATTATGCCGCTGTGTTAATCATTCTGTTTGGAATCAGGCTTTATTATCAATATTCAAACAAAAAAGTGCTTAACGATAAATCATTATCAAATCCTAAAATAAATATGAAAAAAGTGATGTAAGGCTTTTCAATCTGACGCGACTAATCCTTTAATTACAAACAATTATATTTAGGGAATCAAAATGTCGTTATTCAATCAATCCGTCAATTTTTACCAATTTATCACTGAAAAACTCGAAACGCTAGGCACGTGGCTGCCACAGCTATTTTTACGGCTTATATTAGCGTGGGAATTTGGCGAGGCGGGCTTTGAAAAACTACATGGCACCAATTGGTTCGCCGACATTAATTTCCCTTTTCCATTCAGTCTATTACCGCCAGATATCAGTTGGCATATCGCCACTTTTTTTGAGATTGTCGGCGCCTTTGCATTAGCTTTTGGCATAGCAACACGCTTTTTCTCAATCTCACTCATCATATTAACCATCGTCGCCATTGCAGCCGTTCACTGGCCAGAACAGTGGAACACGCTGTCAGAACTGCTCAAAGGCTATCGCATTTCAGATTCTGAACAAGACGGCTTCGGCAATTACAAATTACCGCTTTTATATATAGTTATGTTTATACCATTGCTATTAAATGGCGCAGGTAAATTGAGTGTCGATCATTTGATAAAGCGGTTTATTAGATAATACTCATCCATTAAATAAGCCTTTAATTTTTATAATCAAGCCCTTAATTGGGCTTTTTTATTGCTTTATTCATGCAGATGGCAGGTTTCCACGCATGCGGGGCGCAGCCCGCCAAGTGGGAATTTGCCATCCGCTATATTTATATTTACGGACAACTTAGACCAGCGAAGTTAAAATCTAAGGACAATTTACCAATAACAAGATGAAAAATAAGAAAAATGTATTTTGATAAACCAGATTGTGCTGGCACTTTAACCAGACTTTATTGTTGTCTACGAATTGATAAACGCAACAAAAGATTGCGCCGAAGGTACTACAGGGGAATTCTAAAGAAAAATTGCTATTGGCCGAGCGCGGAATTAATCAGGAAAAGATAAAAGCGGTTTGCAGGTTTCTAATAAGCGATGGTTGTATTCGAAACCATCAGTTAAAAAGCTGTAGGGATTTGTTTTGAGACTTGGACTAAGCCAGATATTCAGTTGGTATTACATTTCAATTAAATAGTCATTTCCAGTCTGGTTTTTGACTTGTAGAATGCACTGCGTTAACCAAATAATTAATTAAAAAAATCTTTTTAAAAAGAATGGTAATAATATGACTCTCGCAATAGCTTGTATTACAGATGATTACATAATCCATATTTCTGATAGAAGAACTACAAGCTTCATACCACCTTTTAAACCGCTAGATGATGAAGTAAATAAATCAATACTTTTTGACTGGAGTGTTTCTTTTTCCTTCGCGGGAAGAGCAAATATGGGCAAATACACTACTGATGAAAAAGTCGATGATTGGCTAGTGAGAAAAATTGCTGAAGTTTCTTCAGGGGATTATAAGCGTGTAATACTTGAACATATTCGAGTTGAAGCTACAAAAGCATTTGCTTTAATGGATTGTACGAACTCAGAAAAAAGACATGTTTTTCAAGCGGTAGGCTGGTTTAAACATGCAAATGAATCAATACATAGACCTGTCCTGTCTTTGATTTCAAATGCAATAGATTATCAAACTGGTGAATGGTTAGATGAAGCAAATGAAGAATTTACAGTTTCTGAAAGTGTAATCACAGATTTTCCTAGAGGGCATAATCTTTATGCCATTGGTGAAAAAATCCATCAAATGGATAAAAACGCAATAACACGCTTAATGCAGAAATGTGTAAAACATAAATTTACTAGTCCAAAAAGATTGGCTAATGCTTTGATAATTTGTATGCAATGGTTGAGTAGGCGTTATCCAAGAATTGGAAATGGTTTAATGATCATTTGTATACCTAAGAAAAGTGTAATAAGTAGTGATTTGACTGGTGAAGGTATGATACTGACAGGTGGACCGCCAGACTTTGATGCAATATATTCTTATTACATTACTACTGGCACAGACAAAAAATTCCAATTATTTCCGCATGTAATTCTTAGAAATGGCGGAATTATAAAAGGTACTATTTGTAAATTTGGATAATCTCACAATATAAATCATCATCGTTGCCGCCTGATAATTAACTTCGTCATAATAGTCTATTTTACATAATATACACACTAAGGGGGTTTAAGACGGCAGGGGATTACATGCAATAGTTGTGCCAAAAAGTTAGAACGCGCGGGCGTGGATTATTCCACGTTTTTTTTCGCCTGTAGAAAGGGCTTAAAATGCAAAAAGCGCAACAAATCCTAAAGGGTATTACTCAAGCCTTGTCATTTAAAACTGTCACGCCGCCGCAAACTGCGCCGAGTGATTCAGTTAATACAATATTCAATCAGCAAAAACATATATGTTTAAGTAAGATCGATTTAGAAAAAGTGCAAATTGCGCTTGTTCAAATTGATGAAGCGAAAAAGCACTTAATCGGTGCGATTGCGGCTTTGCAGGGTTTCGATGGAATCTCAAAACGAGATTTATTGATCGCGGCAAACATGGCTCATGGTTATGACTATATGTTGCAAGAATTTCTGCATCAATCACGCGGCGGGCTTAAAACTGAAAACTTTAATTATGGTTTGGTGAAACTATGATTAAGCGCAAATACAACGATGTACGCGACACGCAGGAATTTCTTGATTATAAATTGGCACGGATTCCGCGCCATTGGCGTGAAAACGCGCTTGATAAATACACTGAATTGCTTAAGACAAAAGGCGCACGCGCCGCTAACTTATACATTTTAGAATTAATAGAGCCATTAGAAAACCTGCTAAATATTGCCGCTGATGACGACGATTTAAAAAACTTATCAAAAGAGGTCGCCTTTAAAGTGCGCGAGTGGGCGGGTAAATTCAGCGAATCATTTAACGATTTAACGCATGAATTATGCCTGGCATATTCTGTGCGATTCCCGCATGAATACGATGCAAACCAACAACGCGCAAGGCTTTCGTGTGATTTATGGTGGTTGCGAAATTTACGCAATAGCCATGCGCGGGCGCGTGAAGTCGCGGCAATCAATGCGGGTTTAGTGCATCGCAAAGCAAATCTTTATTGTTCGGACGATACTTTAGAGCGGCGCGGGCAACAAATTAAACGTAATGCTAGTTTGCTGGACGGCGTTGTTATGCAAAGCGAAAGCGGACAGCAGATGAATCTTGGCGAAATCGCGGCGGCTGGCATGGCTAACCCTGATAATCGCCGCGCTGAATTAATGACGCGCATAACTGGCTTTGAAGAGTTGGCGAATGAATACGGTCACAAAGCGGTATTTGTCACGGTCACATGCCCGTCAAGAATGCACGCGATTACAGCCAACGGAAAACCAAACCCAAAATATGACGGCACAAAGCCAGACGAGGCGCAAAAGTATTTGGTGGAATGCTGGGCGCGAACGCGGGCTAAATTGGCACGGTATGACGTGAAGTTCTACGGCTTGCGCGTTGCCGAACCGCACCACGATGCCACGCCGCATTGGCACATGATTTTATTTTATGACAAAAAAAACACTGGCGATATTGTGCGAATCATCACGCAATATTTTCTAGCGGATAGCGCAGATGAAAAGGGCGCAAAAGAAAACCGCGTCAAGTTCGTCCACATCAACCCAATGAAAGGCACGGCGGCGGGTTATGTTGTTAAATACGTTTGCAAGAATTTGGGCGGCATTGAGGGCGAGGCATCGGATGAGGGCGGCTTATCCAGCGAAAAAGCGGCGGGGCGTGTTGAAGCGTGGGCAACCACTTGGCGCATAAGACAGTTTCAACAATTGGGCGGGCATAGCGTGACAGTTTGGCGCGAGTTGCGCCGCGTGGCGGTTGATGTTGCCATTGATGCAGGTCGTCAGATTTTTACCGCTTGGCAAGGTTGCCAAAAACAAGCGGACGTTAAAGCCAGTTTTGCAAAATTCATTCAATCAATGGGCGGGCTTGAGCGTAGCCCAAAACAATCACTTATCCAATTAGATGACGACTACATAACCAAACGGGGGCGCTACGGCGAAACAATAGCGCGGGTGATTAATGGCGTGCGTGAAAGATTTGGTAAAGCTAGGGCGCAAAACAACCGTGAAGAATGGCACAGGGTTTAAGGTTTAAAGGTTTTTGAATTTGGGTTTAAGCATTGCGCGAAAGCGCATTGCGCCCTCGGACTTGTGTAAATAACTGTACGCAGGGATTTATTTTCCACATGATTTATAGTGCGATTAATTGATAAGTAAAACTTATCAATTTTTCTAACTCATAAGGAATTTATATCATGGCAACAGCTCAAGCAGCACAACGCGCAAACCAACGTAGCGCGAAATCTTTAGGCGCTGGCTTCAATGGCGTTTTAACTATCTTGGCTTTAGCGCTTCAAGATGAACCCGATTTGAAATTCACGGCTAACGTGACTTATCAAACAGGCGATGCGGGTCAACCTAGCGCGACATTTACGCCGTGTGATGACTTTGGCCGTGTAAAGAAATTTAGTGATGTTGATGACATTATCAAATGGTTAAACGGCGCGTTCTTTGACATTACATCAATCGTTGTAACTGTGGACGATGCGACAGTGATTAACAAGCCATTCAACCCGCCAACTGACGCGGTAAAAGACGCAACGGCTCAAAAGGCGCGTTTCGTTAAATACCTAGCCGCTATTGATGACAAAGTCGACACATTGACGGCGAAAGTTGCCAGCGAAGTTTTAGCGGGCTGGTCTGCGCCTACGGCTCATCCAGTTTTACAAGCAAACCATGCTGAAACCAACAAACAGTTGTCAACAGCGCAAGAAATCGCCGATTTTTACGGTGATGAAATTACACGCTTCACCGCGATCATCACGGCAGGCGTTTAGAAAAGTGGCGATGCGAAAATTGACGTGGACGCATCGCCATTATTTTTATGATTAATTCACGCGACATAAACGATTTAACGCCCGCATTTAAGACGATGGCTGAAAGATGGCTTGAAGCTTGTGCAAGTGTTGATTTAGAAATTCTCATCACAAGCACGTACCGTGATGATGATTATCAAAACTATTTATACAGTTTAGGACGCACGGTAAAAGGCGACATTGTAACCAATGCACGCGGCGGCGAATCTGAACACCAAAAACGGACGGCTTTAGACTTTTGCGTGATGCACGGCAATAAATGCGCTTGGAACGATAAAGACGGATTTAAACGCGCTGGAATCCTTGCCGAATCGCTCGGGTTGAAGTGGGCGGGGCGTTGGGCTGGCAAATTAAAAGAAACAAGTCACGTTCAGCAAAAATAACGAAAAACAAAGGGGAATTGAAATGGAAAAATGCGGATTAATCTGCCAATGGGCAAAAAAACAAGGTCGTCAAGCATCAACATGGCGCGGGATTGCAATCGGTGTCGGTTCACTAATCGCAATCGTCAATCCAGCATTGGGCGCGTCTGTGTTGAAGGCAGTCGGCGTTATTGTGGCAACGATTGACGTTATCAAGAATGATAACAAACAACCCTAAAAATCGTCTTAAAACACGTTTTTGAAAGCTTCGTTACGCGTAACGGTGCGAGCCGAGTTACTAACTTAATTACTTTTTTTTTGTAATTTTTTAAATTTGAAAATTTGTGATGAATCTGACCTGTGCAATAACAGTTTTAAAAAGTCACTCAGCTGGAAACAGTTTTGAAGCGGTGGCAGTCGATAATCATTATCAATTGCAAAATGATTTAAATGAGGTGCTTTGCGGTTTGCGCGGTGGCATTTACGCATTTAAAACAGCGGAAAATGCGCGCGTTTGGCTTTGCAGTAACTTATCACGATTCAAAAATGCGGATGCGACAAGCGAAAATCACATCGTTTTGCTGAATAAGATTTACAGCGAAACAAACGCAGATTATTTGATGCGTGAGATTGAAACGATTGCGGAATATCAAGCGGATGAGTGGCAAATTTTAGAGTGTTCAAATGAGGTGGTGCAAGTCGTGAATTTTCCAATTGGTTATTTATTAATTGATACGTTAGACGTTAACCCGTTTACTTTTTTGGGTTATGGAACGTGGGTAAAATTTGGCTCTGGTCGCGTTTTGGTCGGTCAAGATGATACTCAATCAGAATTTAACGGGTTAGGCGAAACGGGCGGCGCTAAAACCCACACGTTAACGACTGCACAAATGCCAGTGCATGGTCACGTGCAAAACGCGCACAATCACACGCAAAATGCTCATAACCACACGCAAGACGCGCATGGTCATGTACAAAGGGGTAAAGGTTCTGCGGGAACTGGCACTGCTGGCAATCCATTAACTACTGCGGGCACTAATGATAATGTGACAGGTTCAACAACAACAGCAGCAGCTACAGCCACAAATCAAGCGGCAACGGCTATTAATCAAGCGGCAACGGCAACGAATCAAAACACAGGCGGCGGCGAGCCTCACAATAATTTACAGCCATATATCACCGTAATATTTTGGCGTAGAGCGGCTTAAATCATGCCATTACTAATTAGCCTATTAAATGCAGTTTTAACACGCGTTGGCAGCTCGGCGGCGTTAGCAACTATTCTGCGATTGATTCAACAGTCAAACAGATATTGGGGCAGGGCGGGTTACATTGAAAAACGAATCGCAGAATGGTTCGTGGTCACGCTTGCCAGTGCTGGCGAGGTTTACGATGAGTTTTACCAACGCGTATTGGATTATTTCAGCAACATGATGGGTTCGGTCATGGATGAATTAAGCAAAGAGGAATTTATGCGCGTTGGCGGTGAGGCGGCGGCTAAAGAAATCAATAAGCAACTGTTAAAACGCTACGGATTAGAAAGCCCAATTACCAATGTGATGAGCGAAACGTTGGTTGAGGAATTAGGCATTTGGTTTGCTGAAATAACTAACGAAAAGTTAAGCGTACTGATGAATAAAGATGTTGAATTGGTATCAACATTTTTTCCCATTGAGAACATCGCGCCCGAGATCGACAGCTTTCTAGCAGATGAATTAAATCTTCGGATGGGAACGAATATTGATAGCGTTTTATTTAACGATAATATTGTCGCCGAGATTCAAAGGGCGGTTGTCAGTCGTTTAGAAACAGAAGTAATTAGTCAAGTCGCACATGCAAAAGGTGTGGCGATTGAGCAAATCACGGCAAAATCTGGCATCACGTTAGATGATAAAGCGGATTTAATACGCACATACAATGATGTGATGGACACAGTATTGAGCAGCCTTAACTTTTTCAATTTAATCGGCGTGAATACTAGCCTTGTCAGTACATATCAACGCAACAAAATCAGAATCCATAACAGGGCGCGTCAACGGGAATATAGACGTACGCACAAAGAAGTTAGACATTGGGAAGTGAGAAATTAAATGGCAAATGTAAGCGAGGCATCAATAATCAACGCGGTTTCAATCAAGAATCCAAATGTTGGATTTGATGAAATTAAGAAAATATTAAAAGACTATGACAATGAGGTGTATAAATATTTAAAACTAGGTCATTGGGTGTTAACTAAAATGGGTCGATGGAAAGTTAAATATATTGAAGCAACCATGCGCATGAACCCTCGCACTAAGACTATGTTTTTAAAACCTGCTCAAAATATCGTTACCTTTTCGCCAACAATCGGCGTTAGAAACTTAACCAACTAATTGGCACGCTGTTTGCTCATAAAATCTTTTGACAATAATAAAAAAGGGTTTCAAGTGAAAAATAAAATTATCATAGGTGTGTATTTATTTGCATTTATTAATATCGCTCAAGCTGCAATGCCTTGTTCAGGCAAAAAAATGGGCGTGTCACAATGCGCACAAAACGGTGATTTTATCTGCAATGATGGCTCAGTAAGTAAATCAAAAAAAGTGTGTGTAAATAATACAAATTGGGCTGAACCTGTAGTTAAATATAGAGCGCAAAAAACTAAAAAAGCCAATTTAGTTAGACGTGATCTGTAATTTATGACAAAAATGGGCAATTTTAACCAGAATAATTAAGCCACTTTGAACATAGAAAAGATAAATGATGATATTAAATTTTAACTTGGCTGACTTTGCTGATTTTTTTAAGACATACGGTCAAATGATAGTCACCTTATGTCAAGTGGCTGTAACCTTATTTATAGGTTTGGCAGCATGGACTGTTTCAAAAAAACAAACAAAAATTGCTGAGGCAAAATTTTGCCTAGAAATGTATACACATAGAAAAGACATATTTATTAAAATTTTCAAAATTTTAACGAACCCTAATAATCGGGGTGAGACAGATTTTGAAGACATGATAGATATCATCCCTGAGGCTAGTTTTTTATTTGAAAAAGACATCGCCATTTTTATGCATGAAATTACTACAAATTTGAGACGTATACATGTGATTCAAGAATCAATCATTAATAATAATGCTGATATAAAACAAACTAATAAAGAATTAGAAAATATTGAAAAATGGTTTTCTGATGAAACTGTCTTATTAAGAGCTAGATTTAAGCCTTATTTTGACTTTTCAACATCCAGTAATTTAAATCACTTTGGTAAGCTCTTGAGTAAATTTAAATTATATAAAATGCCTACTGTTAAATTTAGAGCTCCCAAAGATAATAAATAGACAGGTTTTTTCAAGTTGAGGCTAAGGTATTGACTCGCCAAGCCTCAATTACCAATAATTTTGAGATGAATAAATTGATAACTTAACTGAATTTTGAACAAAATGTTAAATAAAATAAAAGATAGTTTGATTTCAGTATGGTTTATTCCAGTAATCGGCACAGTCGTTGCAATTATTTTAGACATTGGTGCGTTAAGTAATTATGGTATTCCTGCAGAATATGCTGAAGTTAATATAAGAACAATTTCTTACTCAATTATTTTCGTTTATTTTTTTTCTACCTTATTTTTTGTTTTAATTAAAGGCGTTTTTCAAATTTTAACTAAGCAAGGAACTTTAGGCTTTTTATTTAAAAGTCCTTTGTTTTTAACAATTCCTGTAATGTTGTTGATGTATTTCTTGTATAAAAATATCGATTTAGCTTGGATTTTTTTATATTTCTTAATTGCACTAATATTTAGATTTATTGTTCCGATAGCATTAAGAAAAACTCATCTCATGCGTTCATTGCAAGATGCAATAGATGCCAAACTAAAAGATAAAACTGAGCAAGAGGAAGAGCAATTAAATCAGAAAAAGACTTACTTAAAACATGAACCTAAATTTTTTAATAATGATGGTGAGAAACTACTATTTTTTCTGTTTTTTATATTAATTTCTGCAGCTTCATTATTTACATTTGGTAAATATATTGAAAGTAACACGTCAGTTTTAGTTTTAAAAAGTGAATTAAATACAATAGCATTGAAAAGAAATGGCGATATTTACATTTTAAAAAAGTATGATCCAAAAACGTTAGTGTTAGATGATGATTTTAAAATTTTAAAATTGGATACAAGATCACTAGAATTAGAACATAAGTACATAGGTGAATTTTTAACTAAAACTGAATTAAAACAAGCCATTCAGCAAAAAAAATCAGACTTGGAATCTGAAAAATTCAAGCAACATATTTATAGAAAAGCAGTTGATTTGTTAAGTTTTTCTAATAAGTAGCTTATACAATTAAAAGCCCTCATTTCTATATATAGTTTTTAAACTGATTATTTTTTTATTTTGAGGCTAGGGTATTAATGTGCCATTTATATCAAGCCGCAATCTTAAGCAATTCACGCGCTTTTCGCTGTTCAGCCTTTTTTTGATTAAAAGCCTTCAATTTTAACTTTGCCTGATAACGTGCATTCCGATCGCGGCGCAATTGGCGGACGTAGTATTTGCAAAGGCGGTTTTTGCACACATGGTAATTTTTGGGGCAAACAGTAATTTCATTCAAAATGCGCTCGCTATCCGTTGGAACGTATTTCGTTTGATAAGTGGTCACATATGATGGCTTTTCATTGGCGTTAGTTTCTAGACTTTCCCATCTGCCATCTTTTTTCATTCCAGCGATAATTGTAGACAGCGGATAATTATCAGCGTAACGTTGGCGTCTTGAATTGCTTGTGTGGCTATCAAAGTTCGGCAAGCTGTTTAAATAAAGCTCCACGTCATCCAGAGTTATAGCAATTTGACCAAATAGGTCATGTAAAAGCACCATCGTTATTATCCGCATTCTGCGTATTATTATTAGATAGCACTATAAGACCGTCTAGCTATTTAACATAATATACATTATACGAATTTAATTATATATATAAGAAGGGCTGCGATATTGCAGCCCTTCTTGTTTAAGCTAGTAGATTAACGGTTATTAAAAAAAGCGATATTCATCGCACGATCATTTACGTATGTGATTTCAGTTTCTTTATAAGTATTTTTTTTGTCGTACTTAACTAGATTGTTGTAATACCACATTTCTACTTTAACTGGTTTTTTGCCTTTTTCGCCGTCTGTGTTTTTACCGATGACGACACTTGCATTGGTTGGTTTTACTGATAATTGTTTTTTAACTGGTTCGCCTAGTGCTTCAACAATCACTTTTTTTGATTTGCCGCTGAATTTATTTAAAAACTCATCTTCTGTGTAGGTTTTGCCTGCGGCATTTACAAGGCCTGCAAGGCCTATTGTTAAAATGCCTGCGATTAATACGATTGCTGATTTGAAGTTATTTTGTTTCATTGATTATTCCTTGGTTCTGGATTTTTAATTATAGTGTTTGCTAATAGCTGACTAACGTTGCAAGTTAGTTAACTGTTGACGACTATTCATTAAATGTTAATTTTAAGCCATCGTAGCCAGCAAAAACTTGTGCAGGCAGCTTGGCTGATAAGGTTTCATATTCTAAATCATGCGTCATGTGAATCATATAGCTTTGTTTTGCATTGATACGACTCATATAGTTTAAGCTTTGTTCCATATTAATATGCGTTGGATGTGATGTTTCGCGCAAACAATCAAGCAATAAAATGTCCAAATTGCTGAGCAAATCAAAAGAAGATTCTGGAATTTCTGACACATCGGTTAAATAAGCCAAATTACCTATTCTGTAACCGAAAATATGACTTTTTCCGTGCATGACTGGTATTGGAATAATCTGTGTATTAAACAATTTAAAAGGCTGTTCAATCACTTCTGCGCGCAATACGGGCAGATCCCAAAAATTACATGGTTCACGCAATGTGTAGCCAAATTTGGCTTGAATATGCGCGACTGAATCTGCACTGGCAAATAGCGGTATCTGTTCACGTTGAATCTGACAAAATGCACGCAAATCGTCAATGCCATGTAAATGATCGGCATGCGTATGCGTGTATAAAACTGCATCAACACGTTTAATATTTTCACGTAGCGCTTGATTGCGTAAATCAGGGCCTGTATCTATCAGGATATTTTCGCCATTTGGCAGCGTGATTAAACTCGAACAGCGTGAACGTTTATTGCGCGGATTGGTGGATTGGCAAGTGGCGCAACTGCAGCCAACTACGGGGGTTCCAGCACTTGAGCCTACGCCTAATAAAGTGATTTGCATTGTTTAATTGTGCTGCTTTGCGTGTTTAAACAAGGTGAAAAAATTGGTAGTGGTGGCGCTTATCACTTCATCTAAACTAATACCGCGCAAATTGGCGATTTCTTGCGCCACATATTTCACATAAGCTGGCTGATTGGTTTTACCGCGAAAAGGAATTGGCGCCAAATAGGGCGAATCTGTTTCTACTAATAGACGATTTAAGGGAATAGCTTGTGCGACTGCTTTTATTTGCGCTGCGTTTTTAAAAGTGACAATGCCTGAAAATGAGATATAAAAGCCCATTTCAATGGCGGCCAAAGCCACTTCCAGGTTTTCAGTAAAGCAATGCATCACACCGCCCACTTGGTTTGCGCCCTCTTCTTGCATAATGCGCAAAGTGTCTTCAGCGGCGCTTCTGGTATGAATGATCAAGGGTTTATTGGTTAAAATCGCCGCTCTAATATGCGTGCGAAAGCGCTCGCTTTGCCATTCTAAATCACCAGATAAACGAAAGTAATCTAAGCCCGTTTCACCGATTGCGACAATTTTTGGGTGTTTTGATAGGTTAACTAATTGCTCTACAGTCGGCTCCTGAATATCTTCATAATCAGGATGTACGCCAACAGAGGCGTAGAAATTATCGAATTGTGCTGCTAGATTCAACACTTCAG
>Ga0247736_10000277_pt1 | contig 18465 bp, 14 predicted proteins | sample UWRJL193509B2_FD_180935 | JGI IMG/M metagenome (GOLD analysis project Ga0247736, IMG submission 180935) | Plant litter microbial communities from Arlington Agricultural Research Station in Wisconsin, United States - UWRJ-L193-509B-2 | ecosystem: Environmental > Terrestrial > Plant litter >...
CGGAGCCGAGGGCGAGGGATGCCGCGAGCGCACCCACAAAGGCGTCGCCAGCACCGGTGGTGTCAACCACATCGACTTTCTCTGCGGGGGAGTGCACCACACCGTCGGCAGTCGCCACAACCACACCCTCACCACCGAGGGTGATCACGACGGACTTCGATCCGGACAGCAGCTCTTGGGCAACGAGCATCGCGTCACCCACGGTGGAGACGGGGATGCCGGCGATCCCGGCTGCTTCGGACTCATTCACCACGAGCGGGTCACAGAGGGCGAGGAGCGAGGCGGGGATCGGTTGTGACGGCGAGAGGTTGAGAACAAAGCGGGCACCGCGCTCAGCAGCAGCATCCGCGGCGGCGATAACGGTGACCAGGGGGATCTCGAGCTGAGCCAAAATAATGGTGCCGGGACCTGCCAGCGAGCGAATGGCTGCAGCCGTGGCATCCGGATCCAGATGGGCATTGGCGCCGGCAGCGACCACAATGCTGTTTTCGCCGGAGCGCGCCACGGTGATGAGGGCGACGCCGGTCGGGGCGTCGCGGGTGACGGTCACGTGGTCGACATCAACACCGTGGGCGGCGAGGTCGGCGATAAGTTCGTGGCCGGTGGTGTCGTCGCCGAAGGATCCGAGAAAGACGGGCCGCACCGTGGCACGCGCCGCAGCGACCGCCTGGTTGGCGCCCTTGCCGCCGGAGCCGGTGATGATGTCGCCGCCGAGCAGCGTCTCGCCGGGGTTCGGATGACGGTCGACAATAACGGTGTAATCGCGGCTTGCTGAGCCCAGCACGATCATAGATTCGGTCACGTGCGTACTCACTCCTCGGCGCTGAACGGTTGAGAACAGCGTACAAGAGCGTCGCTGGGAGGAGCCGTCTGCCGTGCGGGTTTCCCCGTGCCCACAAGGGGCTGCGGCCCGGTGATCGTTGCGCCTAGCGTGAGAGCGGCCACCCGGCCCATCGCGAGCAAAGGAGCAGCAATGAATGACATCACCCTCGACCAGGCATGGCAGGTTGTGGACGCCGCCAATGAAGCGGCGGTGGCGCAGGGCACCGCGATGAATATCGCTGTGGTGGATGCTGGTGCGAACCTGAAGGCATTCCTCCGAATGGACGGCGCCTGGTTGGGCAGCATCGACATCGCGATCACCAAGGCGCGCACGGCTCGGCTGTTCGACATGGAGTCCGGGGCGATTGGGGAGCTGTCGCAGCCGGGAGGGCCGCTCTTCAACATCGAGCACTCGAACGGCGGCCTCATCACTTTTCCCGGAGGGATCCCGCTGATCGTTGACGGTGTGGTGGTGGGCGCGATCGGGGTCAGCGGAAGCACGGTCGACAACGATCATGCAGTGGCGTCGGCGGGAGCAGCCACCCTGGACTAGCGCTGGAGCAGAAACGCAAACGCGGCGCCCGAATCGAAATTCGGGCGCCGCGTGATCCCTCAGAACGAGGGCGCTGTGGTCGGTGGAGCTGTTAGCTGACGTTGCTTTCGTAGTCGACGTCGCGGGTCTCCTTGGAGAGGCGCAGGGCGACGAGTGTGACAACGGCGCTGAGGCTGAGGTAGAGACCCACCAGCCAGGTGCTGCCGTTCGCTGCCTGCCAGAGTGCAACCGCGATGAACGGAGCGACCGCGGCACCGAGGATGCTAGCGACGTTGTAGCTGATCGCGCTTCCGGTGTAGCGCACGTTGGTCGGGAACAGTTCCGGCAACTGCGCACCCATGGGTCCGAAGGTGAGACCCATAAGGATAAATCCGATGATCAGCAGTGCCATCACACCAACCTGGCCCGCACCGAAGAGCGGAACAAAGAGGGCACCGAAGATGATGATTCCGATGGTGGTGAGCGACAGCATGTTGCGGCGGCCGTACTTCTCTGCCAGGGGGCCGGAGACGAGGGTGAAGATTCCGAAGAACACCACACCAACGATCAGCATGATGAGGAACTCGTTGCGCGTGTAGCCGAGTCCGGGAACAAATGCTTCGGCGTTGAACGGCTTGCCGGCAGCCTCGGCGTTGGCCGCGGCAACCTCCGGGGTGCTGGCCGTGGTGCCGTAGGTGAGCGTAAACGTGGTCATCAGGTAGAAGAGCACGTAGGTCGCCAGCATGATGAACGTGCCGAGGATGAGCTGCCACCAGCTGGACTTGAAGACCTGCGCGAGGGGAAGCTTGGCAACTTCACCCTTGTCGACAACCTTCTGGAAGGCGGGGGTCTCAACGAGCTTCAGGCGGATGTAGAGGCCGATGATGACCAGGATCGCGCTGGCAAGGAACGGCACGCGCCATCCCCAGGCCTGGAACGCCTCGGGGTCGAGGTTCAGGCTCAGCACGAGGAACACCACGTTCGCGATGATAAAGCCGATCGGGGCTCCCAGCTGCGGGAAGGTTCCGTAGATGGCGCGCTTGCCGGCGGGTGCGTTCTCGGTGGCGAGAAGTGCAGCACCGCTCCACTCTCCGCCGAGACCAAGTCCCTGGCAGAAGCGGAAGAGCACCAGCAGTGCGGGTGCAAAGAACTCCCAGCCCGGGGTCAGCGCGGTGGGCAGGCAGCCGATAAGAACCGTGGCGATACCCATGGTGAGCAGGGACGCCACAAGCGTGCCCTTGCGACCGATCTTGTCACCGAAGTGACCGAAGACGATGGAGCCAATCGGGCGCGCGACGAACGCGGCACCGAAGACGGCGAACGAGCTGAGGAGCGCGCTTGCTTCGTTCTGGCTGGGGAAGAACAGTGCGGGGAACACCAGCACAGCAGCCGTGGCATACACGTAGAAGTCGTAGAACTCGATCGATGTGCCGATGAGGCTGGCACCGATCACCCGACCTCGGGTGTTGGCGGGGGCTGCGGGAGGCGCAGTGGTGGTTGACATGTGAGAGAGAACTCCGGAAGGGACGCGGCGACAAGGACTCGTGCGGGCGCAGATAAGCGCGGAAGCGGTCGGGTTGACACGCGAAAAGGTGAAGGAGGGTCCGCTTGTGGCGAACCCTCCCACTCTACGCCGTGTTACGGGCGCGTGAACACGAACCGACAACTAGCTCGATGGTTATTGACGGCCGGATGCTTTCGGGCTACTCATTTGCGTCGCGCGAGCCATGCTTCTAGTCGGTCAGCTGCGTTTTGGTACGCAGCTCGCGAATCAACACCGCTGTGGCTACCGCAGCCTGCGCGGCCTCGGCACCCTTGTCCTCTTTGGAACCAGGCAGTCCGGCACGATCGAGACCCTGCTGCTCATCATCGAGGGTGAGCACACCAAAGCCCACCGGTTTGCCGGTCAATACGCTCACCTGCGTCAGACCTGAAGTGGCGGCATCCGACACATATTCAAAATGCGGAGTGCCACCGCGGATGATGACCCCCAACGCGACCACGGCGTCAGCACCGGCGTCGAGGGCAGCGCGGGCGACAACGGGAAGCTCGAAGCTGCCGGGAACACGCACCTCGCTGAAGTCGACGTTCGACTCGGTGAGGGCACGGCGGGCGCCCTCGAGGAGTCCGTTGGTGATGACCTCGTGCCACGACCCGGCCACGATGGTGATTTTCAGGCCCGTGCCATCGGTCTTGATGTCGGGGATGCCGTCGACGCTCATGCTGTTTGTCCTTTCTGGCTCCACAGCACCTGGCTGTCGAGGGTGGAAGTGTCGGGGATAACGTGCCCCATCCGGTCACGCTTGGTTTCGAGGTAACCCTCGTTGAATTCGCCGACACCAACAACAAGCGGTACGCGCTCGAGCACGGTGACCCCGCGGTCGGTGAGCTGCGCGATTTTGTCGGGGTTGTTGGTGATGACACGAACCTCGCTGAGACCGAGGTCGTCGAGGATCGCGACGGCGGCGCTGTAGTCGCGGTCGTCGGCGGGGAGGCCGAGGGCGAGGTTGGCGTCGAAGGTGTCGAGTCCGTCTTCCTGAAGGCGATAGGCCTTCAGCTTGTTGATGAGGCCGATGCCGCGTCCCTCGTGGCCGCGCATGTAAATAACAACACCGCCGGACTCCTGGATGGCGGCGAGCGATGCGTCGAGCTGCGGGCCACACTCACACTTCTCCGACCCGAAGGCTTCGCCCGTAAGGCATTCCGAGTGCACCCGGACGAGAGCGCCGTCGGTGGGCTCGCCCGAGATCACCGCGAGGTGGTCGGCCCCGGTCATCCGGTCGCGGTAGGCGCGGAAGCGGAACGGTCCGTACTCGGTGGGGATGGTCGTCTCCACCTCGAAGATCACCCGTGAGGTCTCGGGGATCGGAGTGACGGGAATCTCGGAGTCAGCGTGGTGCTCGTTGAGATACACAATGAGCGCCGCGATGGTGATGACCGGGATGTTCTCGCGGGCACCGAGCTCGATGAGGCCGGGAAGGCGCATCATCTCGCCGTCGTCCGCGACGATCTCGCTGATCGCTCCAACGGGAACGAGCCCGGCGAGCTTCATCAGGTCGACGGCCGCTTCGGTGTGACCGTCGCGTTCGCGCACTCCGCCGTCGACGGCGCGCAGCGGAAGGATGTGGCCGGGGCGGTGCAGACTCGACGGCACGGACTCCATGTTGGCGAGCACCCGCAGCGTGTGGGCGCGATCCGCCGCACTGATTCCGGTACTGAGACGGTCCGCGGCATCCACACTCACCGTGTACGCGGTGCCACGCGGGTCTTCATTCTCGAGCACCATGTAGGGCAGCTCGAGTCGGTCGGCGATCTCGTTGGTCATGGGCGCGCAGATAAAACCGGACGAGTTGCGCACCAGCCAGGCGATCCACTCCTGCGATGCGAGCGCGGCCGAGATGACCACGTCGCCTTCGTTCTCACGGCTCTCATCGTCGGCGACGATCACGGGGCGGCCTTCGCGCAACGCGGCGAGGGCGGTGGGGATATCAGCCAGGCTCATGACCGGCTCCTTACGGTAGGTGCTGTGGTGGATGCCGTGGATGGCGCGACGTCTGCGGCGAAGTGGGCCAGTCGTGCCACATGGCGGGCGAGGATGTCGGTCTCCAGGTTGGCGGTGTCGCCAACGCCCTTGAGGCCGAGGGTGGTGACGGCGAGTGTTTCGGGGATCAGCGATACCTCGAACCAGTCGTCGCCCACCGCGCTGACGGTGAGGGAGACACCGTCGACGGCGATGGACCCCTTACTGGCGACGAGTGGAGCGAGTGTGGAATCGAGGCTGAAGCGCAGCACCCTCCAGGCGCTGCCCTCGGTGATGTCGAGGATGCGGGCGGTGCCGTCGATGTGTCCCTGCACGATGTGTCCACCAAGGCGGTCGCCCACCTGCGCGGCCCGTTCCAGGTTGACCCGGCTGCCCGCGGAGAGCGCACCCAGTGTGCTCATCGTGATGGTCTCGGCCATCACGTCCGCGGTGAACCAGTCCGGTCCCTGATCGACAACGGTCAGGCAGACACCGCTGACGGAGATGGAGTCGCCCTGACTGGCATCGGAGACGGCGAGCGGACCACGGACCGTGAGGCGCGCAGCATCCGTCCCGCTTACCCAGCTGACGACCTCGCCAAGTTCTTCGATGATTCCGGTGAACATGGGTTACTCCTTTTCGATGCCCGCGCCGGCGGGGATGCTGCTGGTGCTGGGGGGAACGGCCTCAAGGGAAGCGGCCTCGATGGGGGCGGCCTCGAGGGAAGCGGCCTCGATGGGGGCGGCAGGTGATGCGCTGTGTGTGGGACGAGCGCGGGCGAGGACGAGCAGGTCGTTGCCGAGGTTCTCAACGGCGGTGATCTGCAGGCGTCGACCCGCTGCGAGGGTGTCGACGCCGACGTCGCCGAGGGCGAGGCGGTCGCCACCGAGGAGGAGGGGCGCGAGGTAGATGGCGAAATCGTCCACGAGGTCGGCCGCGACGAGTGCGCTCGCGAGCTGCGGCCCGCCTTCGACAAAGACCCGACGGATGCCCCGGTTGAAGAGGCCGGCGAGAATGCCGGGAAGGTCGCGGCTGTGGGTTTCGATCAGGCCGGCGGGGTGGTGGCGCAGTGCGGCATCGGCGGGGACCGGGCGCAGGCCGATCACCACGGGGATGGGCTGGTGTTCCATCAGTTCGCCGGCGTCGCCGCGGGCGGTCAGTGCGGGATTGTCGGCGAGCACGGTGCCGGTGCCCACGAGGATGGCATCGCTGGATTCGCGCTGCTCGTGCACGCGCTGCCGTGCGGCAGTGCCGGTGATCCACTGGCTGGTGCCGTCCGATGCGGCCGCGCGGCCGTCGAGGGTGGCCGCCCATTTGACGGTGACAAACGGACGCTGAAGTGTGGTGGCGATGAGCCAGGGGCGGAGGAACTCCGAGACGGCTTCGGCGAGGATGCCGCCGGTGGTGGGAATGCCCGCTTCAGCCAGCCGGTTGGCGCCGCCGCTGGCGACAGGACTCGGGTCAGAGACGGCGTAGAACACCTCGGAGATGCCGGCGGCGATGAGTGCTTCGCTGCAGGGTCCCGTTCGGCCCGTGTGATTGCAGGGTTCGAGGGTGACGACGGCTGTGAGTCCCACGGCGGACTCCACTTTGGAGAGCGCGTCGATCTCGGCGTGCGGGGTGCCGGCGCCGTGGTGCCAACCCTCAGCGACGATCGAGCCCGAAGCATCCAGAAGCACACACCCCACCTGAGGGTTGCCTCCGACGGCAGGGCCACGAGACGCCAGATCGAGGGCGTGCCGCATGGCGTTCGCGGTGCGAGATAGTTCCATCCGGTCCTCGTCTGTTACGGACGAACTCCGGGTGTGGTCGCAAAAGGACCGATCGGACGGCTCAGCCGTACGACCCGTGCATCCTCCCATCCGGACTGTAACCGTCGGTCTTGGAATTTCACCAAGTCAACCGTTTCAGGACTTTCATCCCGTTGCGGGTCGCGGACTATAACCGCCGGTTCGGATTCTCACCGACCCCGGAGCACGTTCTTACTTCGTTCAAGTGTAGTCAACACGCGCGGGGCGGCAATATTCCCGTCACCCGGCGTCATGAGGTGGGTGCGGGGAGGCTGCATCCGCTGGTACTCGTCCTCGATTCCGGTTCCGAAGCGCAATGTCGCCTTCCAGCCACCGGAATGCACCATATTTTGTCGCCACAAGGGATCAGAACGGGCTCTGACAAACGAGTCATACGAGGTGCGAGTTCATAACTTCGGAAATCCGGGACGAAAACGGCCGATTGAGCCCGATACGAGCCTCCGTGGCTCGTGTTTCCGAAGTTATGAACAGAGACCTCTACGCACCGCCACTCCACCATTCGAGAAACACGCCAAAACGACGGATAGGGATGCGCTGATGCTTCTGGGATGAACTGGAATGACATCTTTCTCTCCTTAGGAGCCCGCATCGTGCGCCGCGACGAGCTGATCCACCGGGGCGCCACCGGACGAGCGCTCAGCGCCGCTGTGAAATCAGGGCATCTTGTCCGCGTGCGACGCGACAGATACGCGCTTCCCGGAACCAATCGACATGTCGTCGAGGCCGTCAGCATCGGCGGAGTGCTCGACTGCACATCTGCGCTCGCCGATATCGGGGTGTTTGTCGTCGACGGTGGCGCCACACACGTGCGTCTACCGGCAGCCGCGGCCCGACCGCCTAGTGCTCCCAATAACCGCCGAGTGCTCGGCAGCAATAAGAGTCGCGACGTGGAAGTGCACTGGCGACGGTTGGTCGACCCGCTTGCAGCCACGCCCGAATGCGTCGGGCTGGTCGACGCCCTCATTCAGGCAGCGCGCTGCCAGGATCCCTGGCACACAGTTGCCTCGATCGACAACGCGCTCCATCAGAAACTGATCAATGGGGGCGACGTCGCGACAATCTTCGAGGCCCTCCCGCTCACCCTTCAATACCTCCGGGACCTTCTCGACGGGCGAGCTGAGTCCGGCCAGGAGTCGATACTGCGCCTCATCCTCGAGAGCGCATCGCTTCACTACGAGGTACAGGTTGTGATCCCGAGCGTGGGTCGAGTCGATTTTCTCGTTGAAGGCATTCTTGTTCTCGAGGCCGATAGTCGTCTTGCTCACGACGGTTGGGACGCCCATGTCCGTGATACCAATCGCGATATCACCTGCGGTCAGCTGGGGTATATGACGTTGCGTCCTCTGTACGAACACACAATGCACCAACCCCACCTCGTACTTGCCGCGATCCGCGGTGTGCTCGAGACTGCGCGACTGCGCGGGCGTTGACGCGTCAGACGCCTGGTGTTATCCCGAGTCCAGCCCCGTCGACCAGCGCGGGCAGCTCGTCCAGTGAACGAATGACAGAAACACCCGCCATCCGTGCGGCGAGCAGTTCGTCCGCAGAGGCAGTGCCTGGCCGGTCGATCCACACTCCGGTCAGTCCCGCGGATGCTGCACCGATGGCGTCGGTATGCAGTCGGTCGCCGACATACATCGCAGCACCAACCGACACGTCGAACTGGGCACACGCGTACTCGAAGATCCGTGGATCGGGCTTGGTGTAGCCGAGCTCGCCCGATGCGATCACCCGTTCCAGGTAGGGACTGAGCCCGGAGACCTCCACCTTCTCCGCCTGAAACTTCAGCTCACCGTTGGTGATCACGCCAAACCGCCGCGGGGCGAGCGCCTCGAGGCAGGGGACTGCGTCGTCGTGGAGCGTCCAGGCGCGCTGATATTCGACGAGGTAGGCGTCGAACCACGCATTGGCTGCAGTGTCGTCGGCCAGCGTGATGCCGTAGGGCTCCACAAAGTCGCGGGCTCGGGCGCGACGCTGGGCCAGAAAGTCGACCTCGCCGCTGAGGTAGCGGTGGTAGTGGCGTTCTTCGAGCGCGTGCCAGCGGGCGAGTTCCGCCGCGGCGCTCGCCGTGGGAATCGGGTGGCCAATGGCCCGCAGATGATCAATCACTCCGGACGACACCGCCCGACGATGGGCGAACAGCGTGTCATCGAGGTCGAACAGAACAACCGAGATGTCCGGTCGCACGGGAAGCGGCGTTTCTGTTGCTGACGGATCACTCATGGCTAGCTCTTTCCTTGTCTCGCAGCGCGTGTTTCTGCCGGCCATCCCGCCTGTACCACTCCGAGCTGATCGGCGCGCAGCACCCCGTGCCACGATCGCGGATGTGTGCCGTCGCGATACATCACGTTCGCCGGCTTTTCTCCGAGGTAGCGAAATCCCAGGGTGCGCGCGACCGACACCGACGCGTAGTTGCCTGCGGCACATTCCCACGCGATCTCGGACACCCCGAGGTCGAAGATCCACCGCACAACCGCGGTCATGGCCTCGGGCATAAATCCCTGGCCGCGGTGGGGTGCGCCGATCCAATATCCAATGTCGCTGGTGGTGCGGCGGTAGCCGATCACGCCGAGAAAGGGGCCAACGGCGGGTTCGGGATGCTCGGATGCACGCCCCACTGTGATGGGCGCACTCGTGGGCACCGACTCCGGATTCTCGCTCGCAGGCACCCGTTCCCGCAGCGCCCACGTGTACTCCCGATCGGACTCCCATCCGTCCGGCACCAGACGATTGAGAAACACATCGGCGTCGCGCTCCCGATACGGCCACGGCAACGTCAAAAACCGCTCGAACACCGGATCGCTGCAGTACTCAACGATGCGTGCGCGATCGGCGGTGGACGGGGAGTCCAGCCGCAACCGTGCGGTCTCGAGCACTACGGGTTTCATCGGCGCGGGAGGAATCCCAACTTGTCGTAGACGTTCGCGATCATCGGGCGGGCGAGAGCGTCAGCGCGTTCCGCGTTGGCCGACAAAATACGGTCGAGCTCGGCGGGGTCGTCAAGAAGTTCGAGCGCACGGGCGCGCACAGGCTCGAAGACTGACACCACGGCATCCGCCACCTCTTTTTTCAGGTCGCCATAGCCGCGGCCCGCAAACGATTCAACGAGGGAATCGACCGGAGTGCCGGTGAACGCGGACATAATCGTCAGCAGGTTGGAGACGCCGGGCTTGGTCTCGCGGTCGAAGCGCACCTCGCGGTCGTCGTCGGTGACAGCCGAGCGGATCTTTTTCGCGGTCTTCGACGGCTCGTCGAGCAGCCAGACAACACCGGCATCCGACGCGGAGGACTTGCTCATCTTCGCGGTCGGGTTCTGCAGGTCGTAGATGCGCGCGCTCTCGGCCAGGATCATCGGCTTCGGAATCGTAAACGTCTCACCGAAGCGCGAGTTGAAGCGTGTGGCGAGGTCGCGAGTGAGCTCCACGTGCTGCTTCTGGTCGTCGCCGACCGGCACAACGTCGGTGTTGTAGAGGAGGATGTCGGCGGCCATCAGTACGGGGTACGAGAACAGTCCGACCGAGGCGGCATCGGCACCCTGCTTGGACGACTTGTCTTTGAACTGGGTCATCCGGCTGGCTTCGCCGAACCCCGTGATGGTGTTGAGTACCCAGGCCAGTTCGGTATGCGCGGGCACGTGCGACTGCACAAAGAGCGTCGACTTCTCGGGGTCGATCCCGGCGGCGATGTACTGGGCGGCCGTACGGCGGGTCTGCTCACGCAGCAGCTTGGGATCCTGCGCCACCGTGATCGCGTGCAGGTCGACAACGCAGAACAGCGCGTCGTGGGTGTCTTGCAGGTCCCGCCACTGAAGCAGTGCGCCGATGTAGTTGCCGATCTGAAGAGAATCGGCGGACGGCTGCATACCGGAGAAGAGGCGGGGCTGGTTCATCCGTCCAGTCTTTCAGACTCGGGCGCCGGTTGATGCGCGATGCGCCGGTCGGCGGGGGTGGATGCTCTGGGCTCGACCACTTCCGACGACCAACACATTCCGGCTACACCTGACCGACGCACTTCGATTGCGACGGATCGACGCATCCGATTACAGCTCGTAGTCGACAACCACTGGCGCATGGTCCGACCAGCGTCCGTCATACGTTTCGGCACGATCGACCGTGTAGTTCACCACGGTGGCGGCGAGCTCGGGGGTAGCCATCTGGTAGTCGATGCGCCATCCGGTGTCGTTGATAAAGGCCTGGCCGCGCCAGCTCCACCAGGTGAAGGGGCCGTCGACCTCCCCGGACTGGGCGCGCCCGATGTCGACCCAGCCGAGGCCGGGACCGGTGATGCCGTCGACTCCGGTGACCTCTTCGCCGAGTGGTCCGAAGAAGCGGTCGAAGTAGCTGCGTTCACGCGGCAGGAATCCGGCGCGCTTGACGTTGCCCTTCCAGTTTTTGATGTCGAGTTCGCGGTGGCCGACGTTGAGGTCGCCCAACACCACGGCGTACTTGCCGTGGGCGGTGAGCTCGGGCAGGCGGGTGGTCATGGCGTCGAGGAACTTGTACTTCTCGACCTGCTTCGGGGTATCGACCTCGCCGGAATGCACGTAGGTGCTGACTACGGTGATGATCTGTCCGCCGACCTCGTAGTCGGCCTCGAGCCAGCGGCCCGCGCTGTCGAATTCGTCGTCGCCGAGGGTGACCCGGTGGATGGATGCTTTGCCGTGGCCGGAGGCGTTGCGGCTGGCCAGCGCTACTCCGGCGCGGCCCTTGGCGGTGGCAGCGTCATGGAGGATGTCCCACTCCGGGCCGAGCAGGTTCTCGAGGTCTTCGGTGGAGGCGCGAACCTCCTGGATGGCGAGGATGTCGACGTCACGCGTGTCGAGCCACTCACCCATCCCTCTGCGAAATGCGGCGCGGACGCCGTTGGTGTTAACAGATGCAATGCGGAGCGGTTTTGCCATGTGGTGAGTTTACCGAGCACCACCGACGCAGTCGCTGAGAGCATCGCTCGCCACAAACACCACGGCGCCGCTGCGAGGTGCAGCGACGCCGTGATGCTGGTAATGCCGTGATGCCGTGATGCCGTTGTGCCGCAATGCCGTTGTGCCGGTGTCGGCTATTCGTTGGATCAGCCTCTGTGTCTACCGGCGGGCGGACGCCCGTCGTCGAACGAGAACGGTTGCTGCTCCCGCTCCGACAAGGAGGAGCGCGAGCATTCCCGCTGCCAACGCGTTGGTGCCCGTGTTCGCGAGTGCATCCGATGACGGTGCTGCGCTCGCGGTGTTTCGCGTGCCGCTGGTTCCTGCGGGACTGCTTCCATCCGGCGAGAGTGCACCGGGGCTGACGCCCGCTCCGGGGGCTCCGGGAGTGGTGCCGGGGACCGTCGGTTCCGTGGGGTCGGCGGGGTCGGCGGGCTCACTCGGGTCAGCGGGATCTGCCGGGTCAGTCGGGTCGGCGGGGTCAGACGGCCCGTTCGGGTCAGCAGGGTCCGCCGGGTCAACGCCGGGCTCCGTCGGATCGGTTCCCGGTTCCGTTGGGTCAACAACTGCCGGCGCAACCGTGGTGACACCCGCAACACGCACATCGGAGGCGAGTCCCGACACATCACTGAGGTGGAGTCCCAGCACCGTGAGGTCACCGTCGACCGTGATCTGCTCGTTGAGCACAACACGCACCGACGTGCCGTCGAGAGCGAACACCGTGTTGGGTGCGATCTCGCCCGCGGGCACCGTGGTGCCTGCAACCGTTCCTCCGTCGGTGGTGACGGTGGTGCCGTTCTCGTCAACGGCTACTCGCAGGTTGGCGAGGGACACCGCCGCCCGGGTGTTCGGGTAAAGCGACACAGATGTGGCATCCGCCGAAGCAGCCGTGCTGGCCGCGCTGACGGTGATCCCGGTGACCGAGATCTGACCCGTAGCGCCGTCGGAGGCGTCACCGGTGTTGTTCGACACGGTGCTCGACGGGTTGCTCACGGCGGTGCTGGAGGCGTCACCAGAGTTGTCCTCGCCTGCTGTGGCAGCGTCGGGCACACCGTGTGCCAGCGGTGTAGCGCTCACCGGGCTTGGACCGGTGGCGACCACACCGTAGGCGTACCACTGCGGAAGCACGGGCAGCTCAGGCTCGACAGGAACCTCGGGCTCAGTGGGTTCTTCGGGCGCGGTGGCGGGCACCACACGAACCTGACCCAGCGAGACATCGGGGTTGATTCCGGTGAGGTCCTCATAACGAAGGGCGGTGATGGTGGTGGATCCGTCCGCGTTCAGAACACGTTCGTTGAAGTACACCCGCACACGCTCGGTTCCGCTCGCGTCGACTCCGGTGTAGAGATTCGTTGCGGTGTTGATCCAGACGCCGTTGACGAACACCGCCGACCCGCTGTTGTCGAAGCTCACCGCTGAGCTGCCGTCCGCGGCGACATCCAGGTGCAGGCCGTACACGCGCAGTGCACTCCAGAGATATTCCCCGATCGAGCTGGTGTCGGGCACCTGGGTGAACTGGCCAATGGATGCCCTGGCCGCACCATGATCCGAGGAGGTGACGGTGACATCACTGGCCGAGGCCGGAAAGTCCGTCGCCGTCACGGTCTCGGCCGTCGCGGTGGTTCCCGCTTCGGTGATCCGGGGTTCCCCGTCGATGAGAACGGTTCCGTCTTGCGCGGTAACCGTCACACCGGTCACGAGCGGGGTGACCGCGACGGGGTCGGGTGTCGGTGCGGGCGTCGGCGTTGGAGTCTCCACCTGATACGACGCACACGTCACTTCGGCGAGGCGAACCCGCCAGATCTCTGACGCTCCCGACTCGGCCTCGACCCGGATGCCGGTGACCTTCACCGTGCCGTCGGGCGCGCTGGTGCGCTCGCCGACAATGATGCGGGTGGGTCCGTAAATCGACTCCGGCAGGTTGTACGTGAATCCGCCAGGGGTTGCCGCCGTGCTGTTGGCTTGCGCGGTGAGGTCGGTGCCGTCGACCTCGAGCGAGTCCACGGCGACGGTCGAGGTGCCGTCCGGCGCACACACTGAACGCAATCCGGTGAAGGTCACGGGTGGGCGGTCACGCAGGGTGAATTCGCCCGATCCAATGGATGCCGTGGATCCGCCCACCCCTGCGGTGGTGGTGATGTCGGTGGTGACGGTGGTGTTGAGTTTGAACTTGCTGCCGGTGCCATCGCTGTGGCCCGAAGCATCCGGTCCCGACGACCACTGCGACAGTGGTGTCTGCGCCTGCAGGGTACCCCCGTCGATGTCGAGAATCTCCACCCCAGAGGCGGTGTTCAGTATCGGATCGGCGGCGTGCGCAGCGAGCGGGGACTGGGCGAGAGCGGTGCCGAGGAGTACGGCCGCGGCAACGCCGACGGTGAGAAAGCGTGCGGCCCGGGGCATCCGCACAACACGAGGGGAGGAAGAGGTCATTTCAGCTGTCCAAAGTTGGTGATAAACGAGGTGCCGGTCGGTACGCCGAGGCCAGTGACGTTGTCCCAGCCGGGTGCGGACTGCAGCGACTGAGGCTTGGTGTCCCACATGTAGAGCGTTTCGGGCCAGAGCGATCCGGCATCGGGGCCAGTGGGGGAGAACGTGCCAGCGGAGGCCGGAACCACGTCGCGAACGGCGTCGGTGCCCGACAGCGCGTAGAGGTACGGCGTTGCAAGACCAACCTCGACGCCGGTGGCTGCCTTGGCGATTGCCACCATGGCGGCGACCATTGGGGTGGCGAGGCTGGTTCCGCCATGGGTGGCGTACTGGGTGCTGCCCTTGTGGGGTCCGTAGACCACAAAACCGGTGTTGGGGTCGCCGAGGGAGGCGACGTCGGGAAGCAGTCGTCCGGTGCCGGACTGCGAACTCAGTGAATCAACCTGCCAGGTGGGTCGGTCATACACCGCGGACTCCCCGCCGCCCGAACCGAACGCGAAGCCGGGCGGGATGATGGCGCCGTTGCGGGCGAAGCGCGTCTGGGTTTCCCATCCCGCTTCGACAACGATGGAGTCGTTGGCATCGAGGCCAACGCTGGTGCCGCCGACCGCCGTGATGTACGGGCTGGAGGCGGGCGAGGTCACGTCGCTGCCCTCGGCGTGGTCGCCGTAGTTCGTGTAGTCACCGTCGTTGCCGGTGCTGGCGAACACGGAGATGTTGCGGGTTGCGGCCTCAACCAGAACGCGGTTGAGCAGCGCGCGGTCGTCGACAGTATCGAGTTCCTCGGTGGCGCCGAACGACAGGGAGATGACGTCGGGGTCGCCGTTCTCGACTGCGTCGAGAAGGCGGGTGAACATCGACGTTGTGGAGCATTCGTCCGAGCCCCAGTAGATGATGTTGGCGTCGGGTGCCATGGCGTGGACTGCCTGCACGTCGAGGTGCTGTTCTTCTGTCCAGGCGGTGGGTCCGCCGCAGCGGGTCTCGTCCGGATTCGACGGGGCGTGGTGCACGTACTGGCCGGGTTTCAGCGTTGCTCCGCCGACGGACTCGAAGTACGTGTTGGTGTTTGCTTCGACATCGGGGTCGTCGTACGCGGCGACAATCGCGATAGTCGCGCCTTTCCCGGTGTACTCGTCCGGGAGGTTGTGGATCGCGCGCAGCTGCGCCGGCTCGTAACCGCACAGTGAGTTGGAGCGGTACTCAACGTTGACCGTTGCCGGCCATTGCGAGCTGAGGTTCTCGCCCCAGTAAGTCGCGCAGTCGGTGGTGTCGACGGCGGTTGCCGTGGGTGCTTGTTTGGTGATTGGCGCAGTTGCAGTCGCACTCGCACTCGCGGTCGCAGGCGCGGGTGTGGTGGATGCTGCGGAGCTGGCAGACGCCGGGCGCAGGGCGTCAGACACAATCAAGCCCGAGACGCCGGCGATGCCCTCAACGGTGGCGGGCACGGACAGCGTGCGTTCCGGTGCGGTTGCGCTGGCGCCAAACGCGGTGAAGGCACCGAAGTGTGTGTCGAACGCCCTCTCGATCGCATCAACCGTGCCGGAGACGGGAAGAATCGCGGCAGATTCGCGCACTACTCCCGCGGTCAAATTGTTGTCACTGAGCCAGTCCACAACCGGAGGGACCACGGTGTCGAGGTCGCCTGCCTGATCGAGAAGGAGGGCAAACGACAGGGTTGTTGTGGCGTCGGCGTCGGCGACGCGAGTGGCATCGGCGCTGGCTGCTGTGCCGGCTGATGCGCTCGTCGCTGTGGTGGCCCAGATTGGTGCCGATCCGTCGAGCGCTGTTCGGGCCTCGGGGGAGGCGGTTGGAGTGAGGAGGATGCAGGTGGTCGTCGCAACGACCCCAACTGCGAGCGCCCAGAGGGGGCGGCGTGAACGCATAGTTTTCCTAGCAGGAGTGGTGGGGTGTGAAGGAGCGCGTTCGGCACTAAAGGCACAATCGCAAGCACACCGTAGCGTTAACGAGAATCATTCTCAACACAAGTGGGACCACCGAGGCGCGCTGGAATGCACATCACAGGGTGCGGCGCACACCGAATGGTCCCGCGCACGCCTAAAGGGGCGCGCGCACACCACAAGGCCGCGCACGCCGAAGGGTCCCGCACGCACCGAACGGCCGCGCTCGCCGCAAGGTAAAAAGGGCGCGTCGACTCACGGATGGCTTCCGGGAGCGTCAGGATCCCGAGCATCCCGAGCATCCCGAGCATCCCGAGCATCCCGAGCATCCCGCGCAGCTGCCGCCACGCATCACTGGTGCGGGTTAGGACTCGGAGGAGTCCGACTTTTTGTCGCGCGCCGGACGCCGACGCCAGAACGCCAGACGGGCGAGTCCCTTGGGGCGCAGCGCTTCTTCTGCAGCCCGCGCTGCCGCTCGCTCGGCAGCTTCCTTCTCCAGACGGGCCGCTTCGGCCACCGGGTCGAGGGGGATGCCGGCGTCGATCATGCCCACGGCGATCCAGCCCGCAGAGATCAGGATGACCTGGCAGACCAGGTTGAACCAGATCAGTAGACCGATGATGACCGCGAAGGACGCGAGCAGGGGGTTGCTGCCGATTCCTCCAACGAGACCGAAGGTGACGAGCACCTTGAGGGCGCCGAGTCCAACTCCTCCGATCAGTGCTCCGCCGATGAGGCGGCGGATCGGAATCTGGATGCCCGCGACAAAGCGATAAAACGAGGCAAGAACAAAGGTGTCGAGGGCGAGCACAATAAGCAGTCCGAGAGCCGTACCAAACACGTTTCCCGCGGTGGAGTCTTTGGCGATGCCGACCCAGCCGAGCACGGTTTCCAGCGCGGTAGTACTGAACACCGAGAGCGCGGCGCTGACCAGGAGCGCTGCTCCAAAACCGATGGCCAGACCGAGGTCTTTCAGCTTGCGAAGAACGATCGCCCCGGGCAGGGGGTCAATGCCGAAAATGGTGCGCACGGCATCGCGTCCCGACGCCAACCAGCCCAGCGCAGTAAGCAGCAAACCTGCTAAAGCGATAGCCCCGGTCCATCCCAACACACCAGTTTCAAAAAGATCTGTCGGATCTATGGCGCCGCCTGAGCCCCTATCAATGAGTCCTGGAACCGACGTCGAGATGATGTCGAACAGCGAATTCCGTAGCACATCGTTGGACTGGAGAAAGAGGCCAATGACCGAAAAAGCCACCCAAACAGCTGCGAATACCGCGAATATCGCCTGATATGAGAGCCCACCGGCCAGAAGTGCACCACGGTGCTCGCCATAGTGGGTAAAAACTCGAACCGGCTTCAAGGCCTGAATTCGTGCCACGATTGCGGCAATTCCGGTGGGTGCAGTGGCCTTGGACTGGTCGCTCGACATTTCACCACCCTAACGATGCGTAGGCTACTACCGTAGAAACGAGAGGGTACGTCATGGAATTACACGGTGTTGGTGTCGGACGCGGGAGCGCAGTAGGCCCGATTCTTCGAATGCCGGAGCCGTTGCCGGAGCCCGACGTAGCCCAGCATGCTGGCGACGCAGAGGCAGAACTGGCAACAGTGAAGACCTCGCTGAGCGAGGTCGCAGCTGACCTCAACGAGCGTGGCGCAAAGGCCGGCGGCGAGGCACGCGACGTGCTCGAAGCTGCTGCCCTGATGGCGCAAGACCCCAGCCTCATCGACGACGTCAAGGCTCGTATCGAGTCGGGCACCACCGGTGAGCGTGCCGTCTTCGAGGCATTCAGCGCCTTCCAGGACATGCTGACCGCCATGGGTGGCTATATGGCCGAGCGTGCAACCGACCTCGGCGACGTCTCGCAGCGCATTATTGCGTCCCTGCGTGGTGTGGCCGCTCCCGGAATTCCCGTGAGCGACGTGCCCTTCATTCTTGTTGCGCCCGACCTGGCGCCCGCAGACACCGCTCTTCTTGACCTCGACCGCGTGCTCGCACTCATCACGCGCGACGGTGGTCCCACCAGCCACACGGCGATCCTGGCCCGCTCGAAGTCCATCCCCGCCATCGTTGGCGTCACCGGAGCGCTCGACCTCGTCGACGGAACCGTTGTTGTGGTGGATGCCGGCACGGGCACGGTCATTGTTGACCCGACCGCCGCGCAGCGCACCGAGGTCGAAGAGGCAATCGCTCGTCGTCTCGCCGTGGCATCCGGCCCGCTGACCCCCGGCGCCCTCGCCGATGGAACGCTTGTACCGCTGCTCGCCAACCTGGGATCTCCCAAGGAAGCCGCCGCAGCGATCGCCCTCGGAGCCGAAGGTGTTGGCCTGTTCCGCACCGAATTTTTGTTCCTCGACTCCAAAACGGCTCCGACCGTCGACGAGCAGGAGCTCCAGTACACCGAGCTGCTCAAGGCGTTCTCCGGCAAAAAGGTTGTTGTGCGTGCACTCGACGCCGGCGCCGACAAGCCGCTGAGCTTCCTCAACGCTGCCAAAGAAGAGAACCCCGCACTGGGCCTCCGCGGACTGCGTGC
>Ga0247736_10000278_pt1 | contig 18390 bp, 21 predicted proteins | sample UWRJL193509B2_FD_180935 | JGI IMG/M metagenome (GOLD analysis project Ga0247736, IMG submission 180935) | Plant litter microbial communities from Arlington Agricultural Research Station in Wisconsin, United States - UWRJ-L193-509B-2 | ecosystem: Environmental > Terrestrial > Plant litter >...
CGGCCGTAGTCCATGGCGATCAGGCAGGCGTCGCTGAACGGGTTGTCGCCGCGCAGCCCGTTGGCGAGCGCGACCTGGGTGTGGCCGTAGAGGATCGACTGGGCGGCCGCACGCGGCACTCCCATCGTGTTCACGGTCTCTTCGAGTGCCTCGGCGAGCAGGGCACCGACCATGCAGGCGATGGTCTCGACCAGGGTCGGCTCGAGCTGCGCGAGCTGCTTGATGGTGACGAAGTGCACGTCGATGACGGGTGCGTAGATCGCACGCACGACGGCCTCGACGCGGGCAGCGTCGGCCGGGTCGTCCGACTCGACAGCGGCGATGGCGTCCTGCGGGGCGGCGATTCCCCCGAAGGTGTCAGCCCATTCCTCCGGGCTCTGGCGCTGTAGGAAGATCGACGGGTGGCACGGGTGTGCCACGGCCTGGATGACGTCGGCGCTCGTGGTGAGCAGGCCGGCGTAGGCGGCGGCCGGGTCGAGGGTGAGCAGGATCGCGCCCTTCTTCATCAACGGAACCACCTCGGCCGAGACCGCCTTCAATGCGAGGTCGGGAACGGCGAGTACGACGACATCGGCATCCGTGACCGCGTCGGCTGTCGACGTGAGGATGCGCCCGGCAGCGATCGTGCGCTCCTGGCCGGCCGGCGAGTTCTCGCTGTAGTAGACGGTGTGATCGGTCTTGACGAGGTTGTTGGACACTCGGGTGCCCATCTTTCCCCCGGCACCGATCACGGCGATGGTCAGGGTCTCGGTTGCTGTCGACATCAGTTATTGCTCCTTATGCTGTGTGCGCTCGTGAGGTAGGTGAGGTTTCGCAGGGTCCAGTCCTCCTCGACCAGCACGGTCTCTTCGATCGTGTTGGTCAGGGGAAGCCAGTGTTCGATGATCTGGTTGATGCCGCGCTCGGCCGGGCGAACGGTCTCGACCAGGTAGTCGTAGTCGAGAAGACCGGTGCCGAGGGGTACTCCCTCGAGGGTGAATCCGACCCAGCCGCCGCGGCGGGTGAAGGCGAAATCCTTGACGTGGATGTTCTTCACGTAGGGCGCGGTGCGATCGATCACGTCGCGCGGTTTCTCGAGCGCCGCAACCGCGTTGGCCGGGTCGAGGCAGATGCCGAGGTTGTCGTGGCCGACCGATTCGACGAGAGAGACCAGATCGGTCGAGCTGACCTGCTCGTAGGTCTCGAGCGCGAGGGTGACTCCGGCTGACTCGTAGGCGACCAGCGCGTCGCGCAGGTAGCCCTCCGCTTCGCCGAGGCTCGGGCGCGAACCCGGCGTGTAGAGCATCGAGCGCACGAGCCGAGCGTCGAGAGCAATAGCGATCTCGAGGTACCGCGCGAGCTTCTCGGGGGTGACTCCCTTTGTACCGACTTCGAGCGTGATCCCGAGATCGAGCGCCGTTGCGCGCACGGCGGCGAGCTCGCGGTCGGTCATCGAGTCGAGCGGCATGTAGTCGCAGATCTGGAAGAGATCGGAACCGAGCGCCCTCGTGCGCCGGAGCGCATCGTGCACGTCGATGCTCGCGGGGTTTTCGGGCGAGTGCTGCCAGAAGAAGGCGTAGCTGCCGAGGCCGATCATGCGGCAACCTTCCGTTCCGCTGCTTCGTCGATGACCGCGCGGAGAGCCGCGGGATCATGGGCGAAGCGACCGAGGAACAGCCCGTCGACGTCGTCACCGAGTTCAGAGAGAAGACCAGGGCCGGCACTGCCGCCGTAGATGACGACCGAACCCGAGCGACCGGGCAGGCCGGAGACAGCCTTGCCGAGGAGTGCGCAGACCGCGCGGATGTAGTCGGGAGCGGCCGGTTCGGCAGCACCGATCGCCCACACCGGTTCGTAGGCGACGATCAGACGGCCCTCCGGCGCTCCCTCGACTGCGGAGACCAGCTGGCGCAGGCATTCGGCGGCGGCGTCCGCGGGTTCGCCCGCTGCGGACTCCCCGATGCACAGCACCGGAGTGAGCCCGTTTCGCAGCGCGGCGGCGGCCTTCGCCGCCACGACCTGGTCGGTCTCGCCGAACAGCGAGCGACGCTCGGCGTGGCCGATCTCGACGACTGTCACGCCGACCTCGGCGAGTTCGACCCCGCTCACTTCACCGGTGAATGCTCCGGAATCCTCGGTCGCGAGGTCTTGCGCGCCGACCAGCACACCGGTGCCGGCGAGTCGCTCGACCGCTTCCGGGATCGACACGAATGTCGGAATGACGAACAGCTCGACGTCGCCCGCCCGTATCGCGGGATGCGACAGCGCGAGGGACGCTACGGCGTCGATCCACTCGAGCGTGCGCGCGTGCGCGAAATACATTTTGAGGCTTACGCCGATCGTGGTCGAGGGCATCGTCAGCAGAAGCCCGTCGCTTCATACTCCGAGAGGACGGCGACCTTCTGGGCGCTCGCGCTGGATTCGTCGAAGCGGTAGGTCAGCCACTCGCGCACGAGGCGGCGGGCGAGCTCGATACCGATCACACGCTGGCCCATGGTGAGTACCTGCGCGTTGTTCGACAGCACGGCGCGTTCGACCGAGAAGCTGTCGTGCGCGGTGACCGCCCGGATGCCGGCCACCTTGTTCGCGCTGATCGCGACACCGAGACCGGTACCGCACAAGATCAGTGCGCGGTCGGCTTCGCCCGAGGCGACGAGCTCGGCCGCGGCGATCGCGACCTTGGGGTAGGCGGTGTGGCCGTCGGCGTTCACTCCGACATCGACAACCGACGCAACACCGGGGTTGGCCTCGAGGTCCTTCTTCAGGATCTCCTTGTAGTCGAATCCCGCGTCGTCGGAACCGATGACGATTCGAAGCTGGTCACTCATGAGTTGCCTTCCCTGCGGTGAGTACCGCGCTGACCGCGGTGGTGATGTACGAGAGGGAGACGGCCCCGGCATCCGGGGTTCCCAGGCTCTTTTCGGCGTGCGGGCGGGCGCGGCCCATGCGCGGGAGCAGGTCGGCGGTAGCGGCCGAGGCAGCGGTCGCTGCCTCGCTCGCGGTCGCCCACGCGTCGGCGAGCGAGGCGCCGGCAGAGACCCGTTCGCGCAGGGTGTCGCTGAACGGCACGAGCGCGTCGACCATGGTCTTGTCCCCGACGACGGCCTTGCCGAAGTTCATGACCTCGTCTTTCGCGGCAGCGACGCCGGCACTCACCGACCCGGCGGACGGCGCGGCCGAGTCGCCGAGTCCCGTACCGATCGATCGCAGGATCGCTCCCCACAGTGCGCCCGAGGTACCACCGGCTTTGTTGGCCCACGCATCGCCGGCACGGGCGAGAAGAGTTCCGGCTCCGGCATTCTTTGCGAGCAGCGCGGATGCCGCGGCGAGCGCTGCTGTCGAGCCACGCTGCATGCCGATCCCATGGTCACCGTCGCCGGCGATGGCATCGATCCGTCCGAGCTCTTCCGCGTGTTCGTCGATGACGGCGACCACAGCTTCCAGTGCCGCGAAAACGAGACCGGCTGCCCGCATCGAGTCCGGGCTTGCGTCAGGAACCGGCTCCTCGACGAGTTCGGCGAACTCTGCGGCCGAACGGCGTTCCGTCGCTGCAACCGCCCCCTTGCGGTAGGCGGGCGCATCGGCCGGGGCCGACCAGAGTTCTTCGAGCTGCGCGTCGAGCCAGAACAGGGTCAGCGAGACGCCCGCCATGTCGAAGCTCGTGACGAGCTCACCGACCTCCGGCTCGACGATTTCGACGCCGGCTGCTTCAAGCAGTTTCGCGACGGTTCGATAGACCACAAAGAGCTCTTCGTACTTCACCGAGCCGAGCCCGTTCAGGATCACCGCGGCGCGCTGGCCGGAAGCGCTGGCTACCGATGCCGGCAGCTCGGCGAGAAGTGCGTCGACGAAGATCCGGGCGAGGCCGTCCGCGGTCGGAATATCGGTCTCTCCGATGCCGGGTTCTCCGTGGATTCCAAGGCCCAGTGCCATCCGCCCCTCGGGCACCGTGAACAGCGGTTCCGATGCACCAGGCAGCGTGCAGCCGCCGAAAGCCACCCCGAAGGAGCGTGTCTTCTCGTTAGCCCGCTGGGCTACGTCGACGACCTCGGCGAGCGAGAACCCGGCCTCGGCGGCAGCGGATGCGGCTTTGAAGACGGCGAGGTCACCCGCGATACCGCGGCGCTTCTCGAGTTCGCCCACTGCGGCACTCGAGATGTCATCGGTCACGGTAACTGTCTCGCACTCGATGCCCTCGGCACGCAGCCACTCCTGGGCCTGCCCGAAGTGCAGCACGTCGCCGGCGTAATTGCCGAAGGTCAGAAGCACGCCGCGGCCCTGGTGCGCCGCTTTGGCGACCGAGTAGACCTGCTGGGCGGACGGCGAAGCGAACAGGTTTCCCAGTGCCGCTCCATGCGCGAGCCCCTGGCCGACGAGACCGCCGAAGGCCGGGTAGTGACCGGAGCCACCGCCCGTGATGACAACGACGGTCGGCTCGGGCGAGATGGCAGCGCGGACGACGCCACCGGGAACCGGGATCACCCAACGCGAGTTCGCTGCGACGAATCCTTCGACGAGCTCATCGGCGAAGTCGGCCGGGTTATTGAAGAGCCGGGTCATGACCGGCGACCTGAACGGATTCCGAGGCTGGCACCGCGACGGGTGCGCCTGGATCGCAGCGCGATGGTGGGGGTGTCCACAGTGACTCCTGGCTTCGTTGACCGGTTTCGATCCTGCGGAGACACTCACTTCACCGTGGATCTGACGCCACTATACATCAACCGGTTGACCAATCAATACCCAATTTCACTTTTCCTCATGGCGGCCGAAATTGGTTGTTATCCTTCACAGGTGCCCTCCTACCCCGGCCAGCCCACTACCGGAATCTCTTCCGCTCTCACCGCCATGCCCACCGGCACGGCAGTGTCTGCAGTGGCTAAGCGCCTGCTCGAACTGTTCACCAGCGGCGTGATCCCCGCGGGAGCCCGGCTTCCCCCGGAGCGCGAACTCGCGGCGACCCTCGGCATCGGCCGCTCAGCGGTGAGAGAGGCCCTCGCTGCGCTCGAGATCCTCGGGGTGGTCGACGTCCGCCCTGGATCCGGCACCTACCTGCGGGGCACTGCTTCGGAGCTCCTGCCCGAAACCCTCAGCTGGGGCCTGATGATCGGAGCCCCGCGAACGCAGGAACTCATCGCGGTGCGCGCCGACCTCGAGGTCATGGCCGCTCGCCTCGCGGCAACGCGGGTCACCGATCTCGATCTGGCACAGCTCGCCCGCTATCTCGATTCCATGCAGGCGAACCTGCACATTCCGACCCGGTTCATCGAGGCCGACCTCAAGTTCCACCTGCACATCGCGCGCATGGCCGACAACCTCGTGTTGCTCGACCTGCTGCAGAGTATCCGCGCGCTCTTGCGGGTCTGGGTGGAGCGCGGATTGCGCCAGGCCGAGGAAGCCGAACACGCGCTGCGTGAGCACACCCTGATCTACGAAGCGCTCGCCAAACGTGATGTCGCCGCCGTCGAGACCGCGATGCACGAGCACATGACCACCGCATCCGCCCGGCTCGGCCAGGCCAGCCCGGAACTCGCCGAGGAATAGGTCCAGCCCAAACCCGGCACCAAACCGGTTGACCAATCCATTAGGGTGGGTCTGTTCGCACCCCCAGACTCGAAGTGGAGTTCACATGACCAATCGCCTCAGCGGAAAAACGGCCCTTGTCACAGGAGCCGCAACCGGCATCGGATACGCGGTCGCGGCGCGAATGGCGCTCGAGGGTGCGCGGGTGATCTTCTCGGACCGGGACGCCGACGGAGCCACGGCAGCAGCAGCCGGCGCGACCGGCGAGACCCGTGCGGTCACCATGGACATCTCCGACGAGTCGAGTGTCGAGGCTGCTTTCGCCGAACTCACCACGGCAGGCTGGGCGCCGGATGTCGTCGTCGCCAACGCCGGAGTGCAGCTCTTCGGCAAGGATGCCCCGGCCGCCGACCTCGAACTCGAGAACTGGCGCCGAACGATCGACGTCAACCTGACCGGCACCTTCCTCACGGTCAAGCACTCGGTGCGATCGATGAAGCACACCGGTGGCGGATCGATCATCCTCACCGGCAGCCCGACCGGCGTCAACGGCGAAGGTGCCGATTTCACCGCCTACAGCGCGTCGAAAGCCGGAATCCACGGCCTCGCCCGCACGGTTGCAGCAGCCTACGCGGCTGACAACATCCGCGTGAACACGGTCATCCCGGCCTACACCGAGACGACCCTCGTCACGACGATCACCTCCGACCCCGAGGCCCGCGCCGCAATAATCGGACGCATTCCGCTCGGTCGTGCCGGCGCCCCGGCAGACGTCGAGGGCATCATGGTGTTCCTCGCGAGCGACGATGCGGCGTTCGCCACCGGAGCATCGTTCGCCGTCGACGGCGGCATGACGACCCTGTAACGGCGACCCCGATGACCCACGCCACGGGCGATGCCGCCTGGGGAGAGACCACCACTCCCGCGCTCGAATGGGCGAGCGGGCGGTGGACGCTCGAGCTGCGCGACGACGAGCTGGCCGACATCGCGTTCGACGGCCGGCCCGTGCTACGGTCGGTGCGCGGTGTGGCGCGTGACCGAGATTGGGGAACCATCCCGCCGCGCGTCACCTCGATCGACGCGGGCGACGACTCGCTCACCGTCGAGGTCTCCCTGGTCGGAAAGGATGCCGACATCGACGCGCGCCTGGTCATCGAGGCGCACGCCGATGAGCTCCGCATCAACTGGGACGGCCACCTGAACTCGTCGTTCCTGCGCACGCGGCTCGGCCTTGTGGTGCTGCACCCTCCGGCTCTCGCCGGCGAGGCGCTTCAGATCAGCCACTCTGACGGCAGTCACGAACGATCGGCATATCCCCTCGCGATACGCCCGCACCAGCCGGCATTCGACATCCGCGGCCTCGCCTGGGATCACGATGGCCTGTCGACGGCAGTGGAGTTCGCCGGCGACGTCTTCGAAATGGAAGACCAGCGCAACTGGACCGACGCCTCCTTCAAGACGTACAGCACCCCGCTCGCACGGCCCTTCCCCGTTGCGGTCGCAGCGGGCGAGACCATTTCACAGAGCATCATCATCTCCTGCTCCGCACAGCCCGCGGCCCCCGTCGCCGCTCTCGAGCCACGCATCCGCCTTGTCGACGCCGGTCGCGCTGTCCCTGCCGTCGGCACCTCGGCCTCGACGGGCCCTGCCATCGCACCCGTGGCCCCAATCGGTTCAGCCCTGCTCGTCGAGATTCCGGCTCATACACACGTGTGGCGCGAGGTGCTCGACCGGGCGGTCCTCGAGGCCGGCGGCATGCCTCTCGATGTGCGGATAGTCGGGGCCTCAGTCGCCGGGCTCGACGAAGTACTCGACATCCTCGCGCCGTTGGACATCGTCCGCATCGGGGCGTACTCGGCCGAGACGCACGTCTCAGAACCGGAACTGTGGCAGCACCTTCGCGCAGCGCTCGATAAACGCGGGCTACCCTGGCAGCCGGTCGGAGGCACCCGGGGCCACTTCACCGAGCTCAATCGCACCATCGACCGGCTGCCGCACGATATCCCGGCACACACTTTCAGCATCACTCCCGAGATGCACGCGACCGGCCGCGAGCAGATCGTCGAGTCGATAGCGATACAGCGCCTGGTGGCCGAGAACGCAACGCGGATCAGTGGCGGGCCGGTGCACATCGGCCCGGTGACCCTGCGCTCGAGATTCAACGCTGTGGCGACAACTCGCACGCCGGACGCCGAGATCGTCGATCTCAGCGCCGGGTACAACGCAGCGGTCACGCCTGATGCCACCGACCCGCGCCAGGGCTCGGCCGCGCTGCTCGCCTGGACCGTGGCAAGCGGCGCCGCCCTCGCGGTTGCCGGTGTCGAGAGCATCAGCTGGTTCGAAGCCAGCGGGGAGCGCGGATTGCGCAGTGCAGCCGGGGACCCGTTTCCCGTCGAGATCGCTCTCGGCTGGCTGGCGGGAATCGCCGGTGCGCCTTTGCTGGAAGTCGCCGCGAACACGGGAACAGCGGGATCGAACGCCGGCATCTGGGCTCTCGGAGCGCGGGTAGACACCACATCCGTCGCCCTGGTCGCGAACCTGCGCGATGTGCCAGCCACGGTCTCGGTGACAGTCGATTCCCGCGAGCAACTGGTCGAACTGGCGGCATTCTCAGCCCGTCGCATTGTGTTCCGCTGATTTTTCGCTGGCGTTCGCCCGACACCCGCTCGCCGCTCACCCCTAGACTGCGGACCATGCCCGTCACTTTTGTCATCGATTACACCATCGACCCGAGCAAGATCGCGGAGTTCGAGACCTACTCCCGCCGCTGGATCGAACTCGTCGAGCGGGAGGGCGGCACGCACCACGGCTACTACCTGCCGTCGGAGGGCGCGAGCGACAAGGCGCTCGCCCTCTTCACTTTCGAGAGCCTCACGGCCTACGAGGAGTACCGCACGAACTTCGGGGTCGACCCTGACTTCATCGCCGCCGACAAGCTGCGCACCGATACCGGGTGTGTGCTGCGCTGGGATCGCACCCTGATGCGCCCGCTCTCCCGCGACTGAGGTCGGTCAGTCGCCCGTCGGCCGCTGCCTCTGCCGCTTCGTCTCGGAGCGCTGCTGTTTTGCCGCGAGGTGGCGCCTCGCCGAGCCCCGGGTCGGTTTGGTCGCCCGGCGCGGCGGCGCGGGCGGCGCGAGCGCACCGCGCACGAGCCCGGCGAGCGACTCGAGGGCGGCTTCGCGGTTGCGCAGCTGGGAGCGCCGCTCTGAAACCGTCAGCGTGATCGAGCCCCCGACCATTCGTCGCCCGAGCCTGGTGAGCAGTGTCGCGCGCTGGTCGTCGGTGAGAACCGCCGAATCCGCCACGTTCCAGGTCAGCTGTACCCGACTGTCAGAAGTATTGACGTGCTGGCCGCCCGGCCCCGACGAGCGGGAGAACTTCCATTGGAGCTCGGCAGCCGGGATCGTGAGCGCGGGCGTCATCTCGAGATCCATGCAGCAAGGGTCGCACGGATGCGAGCGCGACGCTCAGGGAAGGTCGCGCGCGAAGCAGAGCGATTCCGCGAAGACGACGTACGGCTCGTAGATCGGGATCGGCCGGTAGCCGAGTTTCAGGTAGAGCGCGACGGCCTCGGGCTGGCGGTCGCCGGTCTGCAGGATGATACGGTGCCCGCCGCGCGCCACGACCTCGGCCTCGACCCGCTCGATTAGCGCGCGGCTGTACCCCTTGCCGCGCTGCTCGGGCAGGGTGACCAGCCGCTTGAGCTCCCACTCGTCGCCGAGGCGGCGCAGCGCCGCGTGCGCGACCGGGCGGTCGTCGGCGAACAGCACGAAGGTCGCCTTCATGTCGGCGGGATCGATCGCGAAGGCGGTGTTCAGCTCCCGCTGCCGGGCGGGGTCCTGCTTTTCGAACCGGTCGGCGTACCGCGGGCCGACATCTCGATCCATCGCGGCCCGCAACTCGACGGCGATCGGGTCATCCCAGTCGACGAGACGGATGTCGGGGTTGCTCATGAGCACACGCTAGACGGCAGCGCGCGCGGGCGCGAATCGCGCGCCGCCGGCACTGTCGGTCAGGCGACCGCAGCAGCGGCAGCGCGGGCCACGCGATCCGGGGTGATCGACGGGGTGTCCCAGAAGAACGGCAGGTCGCGCATGACGACCACGCTGTCGAGCGAGGCTGCACCCTCGGGAAGCGCATCGAAGAACGACGAACGCACTCCGAGCACCTCGCCCGGCTCGACGACCCAGGCCTTCGAAGTCAGCTCGAGGGGCTCTACTCCGGAGCCGTCACGACGCGGGGACCACCCGACGGCGCCGCTCTCGTAGAATCTCGAGGCGTCGTCCGGAGTCGGGAACAGCGAGCTCGTCCACTCATCGCTCAGCTGCACGTCGACGGAGACCTCGGTTCCCGGGGCGGTCATCTCGACCCGGAAGCGGGAATCCGATTCGTCGAGCGAGAATTTCGCGCGCTTCTGCACTCCTGGAAAGAGCCGGCCACCGGCAAGCACGGGCAGCAACGAAGAGCTGTGGCGCTCGACGATGTAGACGCCGGTGCGGGTCACGCCGTTCTCATCCCACTCGACAGCGACCCGGTGGGCGACGTTCTCGGTGCCGATACCGACCTTCGGGCGGAACCAGCCCGGGCGAACCGACTCGAGCCCGATCATGCAGACCCCCGCGACGGCGCTGCCGTCGACGAGCTGGGGACGGAACTGGGCGGGGATGAGAGTCTGCGCGACAACGGGGTCGACCCGGTAGCTGATCAGCAGGCGACGACGCACCTGCGCGCGGAGGGTTCGAAAGCCTTTCATGCGGTGATCTCCTTGCTTGTGGTGGTGCTCTTCGGCGTGGACTTGGTCGTGCGTTTGCGCACCTCGCGGAGCACGATCTGCTCCGGGCACACGGTAGAGAGGAAGTCGCCGACAGAGAGCGCGAGGCGATCGCCGACCAGCGAATACAGGATGCGGTTCGCGTCACGTCGCTCGGTCACGAGGCCCGCGCCTCGCAGCACGCTGAGGTGGCGGGAGATCGTCGGGCCCGACGCGTTGAACCGCGAGGCGATCTCGCCCGCAGCCAGCTCGCCCGCCTTGAGGTCCTGGAGAATCTGCCGCCGCGTCGGGTGCGCGAGGGCTTCGAACACGTCGCTTACGTTGTCTTGCATGATTGCACCGTAGCACTATTGCTAAATAGCAACATCGCTAACTTGTCAAAACGATAGCGGGAATGCAAAAAGCCCCGCCGAAGCGGGGCTGTCTGTGCACCCCCCCGGACTTGAACCGGGAACCCACTGATTAAGAGTCAGTTGCTCTGCCAATTGAGCTAGAGGTGCGTAGTTCAGGAACACCCGAACCGATTAGCAAGAATAGCATGAGAGAAATGCACTCAAATACACAAGGAGCACCCATGACCGCCACGAAGCTTGAAATCGGCGAAATCGCGCCGAATTTTTCTCTTCTCGACCAGGACGGCGCATCCGTAGCTCTCTCTGATTTCTCTGGCCAGAAGGTCATCGTCTACTTCTACCCGGCGGCCGGTACGCCCGGATGCACGACGCAAGCCTGCGACTTCCGCGACAACATCAATTCGCTGAAAAGTGCCGGATACCAGGTGCTCGGCGTCTCGAAAGACACCACCGACGACCTGAAGAAGTTCCAGGCCGACCAGGGACTGAACTTTCCCCTGCTGAGCGATCTCGAACTCGACGTGCACAACGCCTACGCCGCGTACGGCGAGAAGAACCTCTACGGCAAGAAGGTCACCGGAGTGCTGCGCTCGACCTTCGTGATCAACGAAGACGGCACGATCAAGCTCGCCCTCTACAACGTCAAGGCCACCGGGCACGTCGCCAGCCTGCGCAAGAAGCTCGGCATCGACGCGTAACGAGAGAGGCGTGCTCCGGTACGCTTGAAGACCATCTTTACCGCTCCGGGGCGACGAGGCTCTCGACACCACCAGCGGCGGCGCCTGGCAGCGCCGCCGCATCCGAGAGGCCCTTCGTGACATCCAGAACCCGCCGGCTCAGCCTGGTCGCTGCGCCCCTACTGGCCGCGGCTCTCGCGATCGTGCCGGCCGTCGGCCCGGTCGCCGCCACCACCGCACCGGTCGGCGCAGGGCTCGAGTACGTGGCGCTCGGCGACTCCTACGCGGCGGGCCTCGGCCTGCCCAGCGACCCCGACCAGCCGGTGAGCGGCTGCGCGCAGGGGTTGGACAACTACCCGCGCGTGCTCGCGACCCTGACCGGCCTCTCGCTCACCGACATGAGTTGTTCGGCTGCCGAGACCAAGAACCTCATCGGCGACCCGCAGAATCCGGGCGGCGGCACCAACCCGGTGCAGACCGACGCGCTCAGCGCGAAGACCCGCGTCGTGACCATCACCATCGGCGGGAACGACCTCGGCTTCATCAACCTGCTGACCTCGTGCATCGCACTGTCGCGCACCGGCCCGATCATCTCTGGTTCCGCGCCGGACTGTGCGCAGGTTCTCGAGACCGACGGAACCTACGACGAGAAGATCGCCAGCACGGTCGTCGGCGACTCCCCCACCGCGAGCTCCGGGCTGACCGCGGCATTCGCCGCCGTGCGCGTAGCCGCGCCGAACGCCGACGTGTTCGTGGTCGGCTACCCGTCGATCATGCCGGATGCCGCCAACACCCCGGCCGACGGGTGCTACCGTGCCGACATCACCGGTGACAGCCTCACGACCTTCCGCATCGACAACGGGTTCCCGTTCACCGACGTCGACGTCGAATTCATCCGTTCAACGCAGGAGAAGCTCGACGCGGCCTCCGCCGCGGCAGCCGAAGCCGCCGGCTTCACCTACGTGTCGACCCTCGCAGCATCGGCGGCACACTCCGCCTGCCAGTCCGACGGCACGGCATACGTCAACGGGGTCACCTTCCAGTCCGATGCGAACCAGGAGATCACGATGCCCGCCGGGGCGCTGCATCCGAATGCCGCCGGCGAGAAGTTCCTCGCCGACACGGTATATCCGGCAGTCGAGGCGGCCCTCACCGCACCCGACGACGACTCACCTGCGACGCCGGTGGTGACTCTTCCCGGCGGCACCGAGCTGCCGATCGCGTTCATCGCCCTCGGCGCGGGTGTGCTGGTGATTGCCGTGGTGGTCGTTGTCGCCATCCGGCGCCAGCGTCGACGGACTACTCGCAGCTAACGGCCAGCCCCGCAGGCTACTCGCGGTGGTTGGTGTGGGCGAGCACCGGCTTGGTGAACATCAGCACGAGAACGATGATCACCGGGATGAGCAGCAGCCAGCCGATGTCGAGACGCGGGACGAGGCCCTGGAAACTCCCGATCGCGACCGCACCGAAAAGTACCTGCACGACAATCGTCGCGCCGCGGGTCCAGGCGTTGCCGCGCAGCGTATTGACCACGATGAACCCCAGCCAGATGGCCGCAATCGCGACAACGACCGTCAAGGCGACGGCGCTCGCCACGGAGTCGGCCGGGGCGACGAGCAGCTCGAAAATCAGGAAGATCGTCGTGCCGACAAGGGCCAGGGTTTCGACCGTGAGGACCGCGGCGAGAACCTTAACCAGTCCAGGTGTCCGGGAGATGTCGGGAAGCTGACGAGGGGCGTCGTTCAGGGGTTCAGCGGGTTCATTCACAGCGATATCCAATAAAAAAGCATTGATTTGCATCTATCAATATGAGAGTCTATGTGAGGTCGATTTGACGCCCCCATGGTCGTGAGCGCAATCCCTCAAATCTTTTTCTCCACCCGAATTCCGGGCATTCGCCCGCGCTCTCAAGCAATAATCAAAGGAGTATCCATGGACTGGCGCGACAAGGCCGCCTGCCTCACCGCCGACCCCGAGCTGTTCTTCCCCGTGGGAAACACCGGACCGGCCGTTGACCAGATCGACAAGGCAAAGGCAGTGTGCGCTCGTTGCTCCGTCACCGAGATGTGCCTGCAGTACGCACTCGAGACGAGCCAGGACTCCGGAGTCTGGGGTGGCCTCAGCGAAGACGAGCGCCGCGCCCTCAAGCGCCGGGCCGCTCGCGCCCGCCGCGCCAGCTAGCTTTCAGTTCCATCCGCTCGAGACCCGGATTCCTTCACACGAAGGAACCCGGGTCTTCTGCGTTGGGGTTAGGACTTGGAGAGCCAGTTCAGCGGGATCTCGATGGTGACCTCGGTACCGCTGCCGACGAGAGTGTGCCAGTCGATGGTTCCGCCGAGCTCGCCCTGGATGAGCGTGCGCACGATCTGCGTTCCGAGTCCCGAGCCGACCTTGCCCTCGGGCAGTCCCACACCGTTGTCGCGCACCTTCACCGAGAGCAGGTCGTTGCGCTTCGCGACGATCTCGACGACGCCATCCGCCCGCCCGGCGAGACCATGCTCGACGGCGTTGGTGACGAGCTCGGTCAGGGCGAGGGCGAGCGGTGTCGCGTACTCGCTCGGAAGCACGCCGAAGCTGCCCTTGAAAGTGGGGCGCACCGTGGTGTTGTGACTGGAGGCGACCTCGGCGATGAGCATGAGCACCCGGTCGAAAACGGCGTCGAAGTCGACGTTCTGGTTGAGTCCCTCTGACAGGGTGTCATGCACGACGGCGATAGCGGCGACACGGCGCATGGCCTGGCCGAGGGCATCGCGCGCGACGTCGCTGTGCGTGCGGCGGGCCTGGATGCGCAGCAGTGAGGCGACAGTCTGCAGGTTGTTCTTCACCCGGTGGTGGATCTCGCGGATGGTGGCATCCTTGGTGATCAGCTCGCGCTCCTGGTGACGCACCTCTGTGACGTCGCGGCAGAGCACTATCGCGCCGATCCGCTCACCGCGGTTACGGATCGGAATAGCGCGGATCGATACCGTCACGCCGCGCGCCTCGATGTCGGTGCGCCACGGGGCACGGCCGGTGACTACGAGCGGCAGCGACTCGTCGACGACGAGGCGACCGTGCAGCAGGCCGGTGGTGACCTCGGCGAGCGACTCGCCCTCGAGCTCGCCGGCGAAGCCCATGCGGTTGAACGCCGAGAGCGCGTTCGGGCTGGCGAAGGTCACTCCGCCATCGACCTCGAGGCGGATCAGGCCGTCGGATGCGCGCGGGGCGCCACGACGAGGCCCGGTGGGTGCACCGAGGTCGGGGAAGTCGCCCGAGGCGATCATTGCGAACAGGTCGTTGGCGCAGTCGTTGAAGGTGAGTTCCTGGCGGCTGGGGGTGCGCGCCTCGCTCAGGTTGGTGTGGCGGGTGATGACAGCCACGGGTGCCTCAGAGACTGCGGCACCGGTGGGCGACAGGCGGCGGATGACCGGCACCGCGCGCACGCGGGTCGGGGTCTCCTCGTACCAGGTCGGCGCTGCGGAGTCGACGATCTGCGACGATTCGAAGGCCTCGGTCACCTGTTGCTTCCACTCGGGCTTGATGCCCTGCCCGACGAAGTCACGGTAGAAGAGCGTGGCCGAGCTCGACGGGCGCGCGTGGGCGACCGCCACGAATCCGTGCTCCGAGCTGGGAACCCACAGCACGATATCGGCGAATGCGAGGTCGGCGAGCAATTGCCAGTCACCGACCAGCAGATGCAGCCACTCGATGTCTTCCTCGCTCGAGCGCCCCTGCGCCTGGACAAGATCACTGAGTGTCGACACTCCCCTAGGCTAACCGTTCTGACCCTCCCTCTCCTCCCCGGGTTTGTGCATTCGTGCGGGTTGGAGCGACGCTAACCCGCAATTTTCGACAGATCCCGGGAGGAGAGGCGCAGGATGCGGGTGCGCACGAGCTCACGGATCGCCAGCCGCGCGGACGACTTAGGCGCGACTTCGGCGAGCGTCGTGCCGGTCAGGATTGCAGCGTCAAGGGCGGGCAGGTCGTGCGGGATCAGCACGGCATCGTCGATTCCGCCGAACCGCGACAACGTCTGCTGCACCTGGCCGCTCGGGTTCACGCCGATCGCGCTCGCCCGGACCTTGTTCATGACGACGGTGATCGCATCCGTCTGCACCGTCTCGACCAGCTCGACGTGGGCGCGGAGGAAGCGCGACAACCCGACCGGGTCGGCCGCACCGACGGCTATCGTCTGGTCCGCGGCCGCGAGTGCACTCAGGGTCGCGGCATTGCGCCGGGGCGCAAACAGGTCGCTGCTGATCTCTTCGTCGCTCTCGAGGCTCGCGCCGGTGTCGAGGATCGTGAAGTCGCACCAGGTGCGGCAGGCCGCGATCGTCGCGGTGACCCGGTCGCCCGACAACTCCGGCCAGCGGCTCGCACGCCCGATTCCGGTCAGAACCCACATCGCTGCCGTGCCCGCCGCGTAGACCTGCCCGATGCGCTCGAGCTCGGCGATGGTCAGGGAATCGGCACCCGCCAGCCGGCAGGCCGCCGCGAACCCGGGCGACTCGTCGAGCATGCCGAGCGCCGGCGCGATCGATGCGCCGTGGGTGTCGACATCCGCGAGCGCTACCGAGTAGCCGGCGAGTGCGAGCTCGATCGCTATACCGATCGCGACCGTCGTGCGCCCCGGCGAACCGGCTGGTCCCCACACCGCGATGACTGTGCCGCCCGGCGACCCGTTTTCTGCCGGCTGCGGGCCCGGGCCGAGAAGCATCCGCTCCCACTCCGTCCACTCGGCGCTCGCGTCGAGCAGGTCGAAGAGGCCGAGCGCGAGCGCTCGGCGGCGTTCGATGTCAGAACCGATGACGGCGACGAGGCGGATGCCGAGCGAGTCGCACTCCGCGAGCACCGCTTCGGTGAGAAACACCGACGACGCCGAGACCAGGGCGACGTCCGGCCCGGTGCGGTGCAGTTCGCCGACGAGCTCCGGGCCGTGGGCTGCGCGAGCCACGACCTCGTGGCCGTAGCGCTCGGCTTCCGGCGCGAGCGTGGCAGCCAGCGCGGGCGGAACGGCGAGAGCGAGTCGCATCGGTCAGCCCTTCGCGGGCAGGGACGCGGGCACGAGCGAGAGGGCGTCGCCGTTGGCTATGGCCTCGAGCACCCGGGCGACCCTCGTGCGCGGAACGAGGATCTCGACCGATCCCGATGAGTCGTCGACCACGAGCCCCGTCGACTCGACCAGCCGCACGACGCTCGCCGCCGGCACGATGACCGATGGTGGCCCGAAAGTGCCGCCCTCGAGCTCAGCGGCCGCCCAGAGATCGACACCGGCGCCGGGCTGCACCGCGTCAGCCAACTGCGAGTCGAGGGGGATGACCACAGTCGTCACATCGATCCCCGCCACAGTGCCGAGGGCGGACGCCGGGACGAGTTCCCCCGCGAGTACCGCCTTCGTGACTACGAAGCCAGCGGCCGGGATGTCGCCCGGGGCGAGATACAGGTTCTCCGCACCGTCGAGCCGCACGTTTACCGCGAGGAAGTCGTCGGCGGTCACCCGCTCCCCCACCGCGAGAGCGGCGCGCGCCCCGTAGACCGGCGTGGTGGTGTCAGCCGCACCGACGACAAAGGCGGTCCCGGCGACAGCGACCACCACCAGCACGAGGCCGATCGCGAACCTCGGGTCGAACCAGAATCGTCGCGACTTCACCACCGGCGGCTGGCCGGGTTGCCGCTCATCACGCGCGCGCGTCTTCATCACGGAACCTCCGATTGCTCCGGCCCGGCGGCCTGCCGCCCGGCCTCACTCCATGATCGTGACGTCCACTCATGCTCGCGCAAGTTATCCACAGCACGGTTCCGCGGTCAGCGGCTCCCCCATAATCGAGGCATGAACGAGAGCAGCGTGCCGGGGCTCGGCAGATTCCTCACGCTCGCCGATACTGCCGAGATACTGAACATCTCTGCGAGCCAGGCCTATGGGCTCGTACGCAGCGGCGAGCTCCCGGCGATCAAGATCGGGGCGAGCGGCCAGTGGCGCGTCGAGCGCTCGGTCTTGGAGTCGTATATCGAAGCCAAATACGAAGAAGCGCGGCGCATGAGTTTGTGGAACCAGTCGGACTTTGCCAGCATCGCCGAAATCCCTCGGGACCAGCTTCCGCGCGAGCCCCGGGGTGCCGTCTCGCCTGAATAAGAACACCCGAATACAACTCGGAAACCGTCCGCTCACAACCGCACGAGCACCAGCTGGCTGAACGGCACGATTCGCATTCCCGTCACGTTGCTCTCCCGCCGCGGGCTCCCGGCGTCGTGAAGAGCGAGATCGAAGTGGTCGTGCCCGACGCGGTCGATCGTGCCGGTGGCGCCGCCTCCGGGCAGCAGGGCCTCGACCGACAGGCGCCGACGGCACAGGTCACGCAGTACGAACGGCAGGCCCAGCCGGTCGCCGAGCGACGGCACCACGGGCGTCGCCGGCGGTGTGAGGCTCTGCCGCACCTGCTCGCGCGAGAGGTGCAGCACCCCGATCGCCGCAAGCGGCAGCACGAACTGCGGATGCCGCTCCACCCGCCCGGCCGGATCGCCGAGCACCTCGCCCGACAGCCAGTCGCGACCGAAGGCCGCCGGGCGCAGGTTCACGACCTCCGTGGTGACGAGTTCGAGCCTGAGCACGTAGTCCGCGGATGCCGCGCTCGCCTGGTGCAGCGCCACGAGCCGGTCGCGCAGTCGCAGGCGCCCGAGCCGCAGGCGCTCCTCTTCGGCCTGGAGGTCATGCTCCTCGGCCGAGATCCCGCTCTCGAGCTGGCTCTCGAGATCGTCGAAGAGGTTGTCCCACCGCATCCGTACCCGCGCATCCGATCCGGGCCCGCCGGCGCCGACGGGCGGCCTCGGCATCCGCGTGCCTCCGGCCCGACCTGACCCTAACGGCGGGAGCGCCCTACCCGTCTGAGTTCTCCACAGCAGACCGCCAGCCCAACCACCCGAGCATAGCCACGCGGGCGCTTCTCCACAGCTATCGCTGAGGGGATTGTCTTGAGCTCAGGTTTCTGGTTGAGTTTCGACACCCCGACAGGGGTAGACAATTCGGTTTCGACTCCCGACACAAGGACGGAACTCGCCGTGAACTCTGCAGCGCCGACCCCAGCACGCACGACCGGCACCACCCCGAAGACCC
>Ga0247736_10000279_pt1 | contig 18378 bp, 17 predicted proteins | sample UWRJL193509B2_FD_180935 | JGI IMG/M metagenome (GOLD analysis project Ga0247736, IMG submission 180935) | Plant litter microbial communities from Arlington Agricultural Research Station in Wisconsin, United States - UWRJ-L193-509B-2 | ecosystem: Environmental > Terrestrial > Plant litter >...
GCAGTTGCAGATACCTATACTGTTGCAGAAGACACGACGTTAACTCTAACTCCATTAACAGGGGACAGTGATGTTGACGGGGATACTTTAACAATAACTTCAATTAACGGAGTTACTTTGACTGGAAGTACACAAGAAATCACGGTTCCAAACGGAAAAGTAAACATCTCGGCTACGGGCGTGATTACCTTCACCCCAAATGCAGATTTTAATTCGGTAACAGCAATTACTTTCCCTTATGAGATCAGCGATGGTCACGGCGGAAAGGCCACGGCAAATCAGGTGATTACCGTTACGGCGGTAAATGATGCACCAATTGCAAACGACGATATAAACACAAGCATTCCATCAATTGCAGGAGCAACTTCAATTAATGCGCTTTCTGCAACAGATATTGACGGAACAATTGCAGCTTATACGGTTCTTACTTTGCCAACAAATGGAGTTTTAGCATTAAACGGAACAGCTGTAACGGCAGGACAAATAATCACACCTGCTGAGGCTGCGCAATTAACTTATAAGCCAAGCGGTACATTTACAGGAACTGATACTTTTACTTTTACGGCAACAGATGATCTTGGAGCAGTTTCCGGCACAGCCACAATTACACTTCCGATTCAAAATAATGCTCCCGTGGCAAATGATGATACCAATTCTGCTATTGCTTCAAGAGCCGGCGCTACAGCAATTAATGCTTTAACAGCGACAGATTCTGACGGAACAATTGTAAATTATATTGTATTGACTTTACCCTCAAATGGAATATTAGCTTTATCTGGTACACCAATTTTGGTAAATCAGGTATTGACACCTGCACAAGCAGCAATGCTAACTTATGATCCAAGTGGAGCATTTTCAGGAAATGATACTTTCAATTTTACAGCAACAGATAACAATGGCGTTATTGATGCCACAGCGGCAGTAATTACAATTCCGGTTGAAAAAACACAGCTAAACGCAGTCAAAGACGAAATCGGCTCTGTTGTGGGTATCAACGAAACTGTCGATGTGATAAATGTTTTAGACAATGATACTTTAAACCATAATCCATTATTGGTTTCCGATGTTACGTTAGAGGTACTTACTGCGGATCCAAATGGCATATTGACTTTAAAACCCGACGGAACTGCTCAGATAGCTCCAAATGCTCCGGCAGGAACATATACTTTAACCTACCAAATCTGTGAAGCGGCAAACGGCAGCAACTGTACAACTGCAACAGTTACGGTAACGGTTATAGCGCCTGAAATGACTGTAACGGCAGAAAGCTATTGCGCAGACAATACACCTTATGTTCAGTACAAGGTTACCGCTGATAATTTTACACCAAAACAATTAGTAACCATTAACTGGATTGACAGTGCAAATAATATTGTAGCTACACAAAACAACATGCCTTTAAGCGGTAGGGTATTGTGGCCTGGAGCAGTAGTTGATGGTAACAATAAACCAACTGACTGGCCGGGATGGGTATTGGTAAACGGACAATGGATTGAAGGTAATAACGGATTTGAATTAACAAAACCATCAGTTACAATGCAGTTTACATTAAATCCAACTAAATCTGTAATTGTAAATTATCCTTCGCCGTCGGCCGGATGTAATGCACAACCTCAATTCGGAATCGTAGCCGAAAATGATGATGATAATGCTGTTGCAGACGGAATTAACGGTTCACTGGAAGTAATTAATGTTTTAGACAATGACAAATTAAACGGAGTTCCGGTTAATCCTGCGGATGTTATTTTAAAAGGACAAAATTTCCCAACAGGAATTACTTTAAATAATGACGGAACTATAGATGTTGCGCCGGGAACTAAAGGAGGCGATCACACCTTGACCTACCAGATTTGTGAAAAGGCAAATTCAAACAATTGCACTACTGCAACAGTTCACATTTTTGTTGAAACACCGGCAGTTTCACTTGTGATGAAAGCAACACTAAATGATCACAACGGAAATGGATTCCCCGAGGCAGGAGAAACGATCACTTATACTTTCACTGTAAAAAATGCAGGTAATACCCCGCTTGAAAACGTGCTGATCAAAGACCTTTTACCGGGAGTTATAATCACCGGCGGACCTATTAATCTGGCAGTTGGCGAGAGTGATACCCTTACATTTACCGGAACTTATACTTTAACTCAGGCAGACATAAATGCGGGAGCAGTAAGCAATCAGGCATCTGTTTCAGGGCTTACTCAAAGCGGTATTGTTGCAACAGATGTATCAGATTTTGAGAACGAAGGCAGTGATAAACCTACAGTAACCAACTTAAATGGCTGTGCTGTAGAAGTCTTTAATGCAATTTCGTTAAACGGAGACCAGAAAAACGAGAGATTCTACATTGGTGGAATCGAATGTTATCCTGATAACTCGCTTCAGATTTTCAACCGTTGGGGTGTGCTGGTTTTCGAGAGAGAGCATTACAACAACAATGATGTAGTATTTAAAGGTTTTTCAGAGGGAAGAACAACCGTAAAAGAATCAGACGGATTACCGGAAGGAACATATTATTACATTTTAAGGTATAAGGATAATCAATCTAAAGCCCAGCAAAAAGCAGGTTATCTATATCTGACCAGATAATATTTCTATACTAATAATGATGGCTTAGCGATAAGTTAAGCCATTATTTAAAAAATAAAAAAATGAAAAAATTAGCTTTAGTTTTATTGTTTTGTTCTGTGGCAGGTTTTGCACAGCAGGATGCGCAGTTTACACAATATATGCACAATACCATTAATATAAATCCTGCCTACGCTGGTTCCAGAGGTCTTATAAGTGTTTTTGGATTGTATCGTACACAATGGGTTGGACTTGATGGTGCACCTCAAACCAGTACCTTATCATTAAATGCACCGGTAAATGATAAAGTTGGATTGGGATTTTCATTAATCAATGATAAAATTGGCCCAACAAATGAAAACAATTTTTCAGTAGATTTCTCTTATTCGATTCCAACATCGGCTACAACCAAACTTTCTTTTGGTTTAAAGGGATCTGCCAATATTTTTAACCTTGATCCCAATAAGCTGCATCCCGAAGACCAGGGAGATGCTCAGTTTTCTAATTTCAAGAATAAATTTTCACCCAATATCGGAGCAGGAGTATACTGGCATTCAGACAGGGGATATGTAGGAGTGTCGGTTCCTAATTTTATCGAAACAAATCGTTTTGACGATAATGAAACGGCAATATATAAAGAGCAGATCAACTATTATTTAATTGCAGGTTATGTGTTTAATTTGAATCATTATGAAACCATAAAATTCAAACCGGCAGTTTTAGCTAAAATGATCGAAGGTTCTCCGCTTCAGGTGGACGTTTCTGCCAATTTCATGTTCAATGATAAATTTGTTGCAGGTGTTTCCTATAGATGGAGTGCGGCTTTAAGTGCAATGGCCGGATTTCAGGTCAGTAAAAACATCTACGTTGGTTATGCTTATGACCATGAAACGACAAGGTTGAACAACTACAACTCGGGCTCTCATGAGATATTCCTGCGTTATGATTTTATGAATAATTACAGCCGCATAACTTCACCAAGATTCTTCTAATTATGAAATTAAAAAAAATAATATATACGCTATTTGTGTGTCTGTTCTTCTTCAACGCAGTAGCACAGAAATCCCTTTTAAACCAGGCAGAAACAGAATATAATCAGTATGCTTACGCGGATGCCATTATGATTTATGAAAAGCTTGCCGCTAAGGGATATCAGGATGAGAAAATGTTTCAGAGATTAGGAAATGCCTATTATTTCAATGCCGATTTAATAAACGCAAGTGTGTGGTATGGTAAACTTTTTTCTATGAACATCCAGCAGGAAGCAGAGTATTATTACAGATATGCGCAGTCACTTAAAGCAATTGGAAACTATGCAAAAGCCGATAAAATGCTGGAAGAATTCAATAGGAAACTCAATACTGACAGCAGAGGAGTTTTATTTGAAAATAATAAAAACTACATAGAACAGATTAAATTAAATTCAGGAAGGTTTGACATCTCCTTTACCAGTATAAATTCTGATCAGTCAGATTTTGGAAGTGCCTATTTCAATAATAATTTGGTTTTTAGCTCTACGCGGCAAGCAGGAAAAAGAAATCCTAAAATATTTAAATGGACCAATAAATCTTTTGCCAATTTATATGTAGCAGAGATAAAGCCCGACGGAAATCTATACAACGCTGTTTTACTAAACAAAGAAGTTAATTCGAAATTTAACGAATCAACTCCGGTTTTTACCAAAGACGGCAAAACCATGTATTTTACCAGAAATAACTTCTTGGATGGAGTAAGAGGAAAGGATGATAAAAATATCACACTTTTAAAGCTTTACAAGGCAAGTTGGGTAGATGGAAATTGGGGTAATGTTAAAGAACTGCCATTTAACAGTGATAAATATAGTACGGCGCATCCTGCATTAAGCCCTGATGAGAAAAAATTATATTTTGCATCAGACATGCCTGGCACAAGAGGTCAGTCTGATTTGTACAGTGTAACAATTAATGCTGACGGAACATTCGGGAAACCCGAAAATCTGGGATCTGGAATTAATACAGAAGGAAGAGAAACATTTCCTTTCCTTTCAGCAGAAAACGAATTATACTTTGCAACTGATGGACGTCCGGGACTTGGAGGATTAGACATATTTGTTTGCAAAATTTTGGAAGACGGAAGTTTTGATCAGGTACAGAATATCGGAGCCCCAGTAAATACCAATTTTGATGATTTCGCTTTTATCATTGACAGCAATACGCGAAAAGGATATTTTTCTTCTAATGAAAAAGGAAACGACAACATCTATAAATTTACAGAAACAAAAAAGCTGGTTTGCGAAAGAACCCTGACAGGAACTATTCTTGATAGTAAAGGCAATGATCTGATAGAAGGAGCAAAGGTAACTTTGTTTGATGAAAAAAATCTGGCTGCAGAACAAGTTATCACAGGAAAGGACGGAACTTATGGCATTAAAGTGAACTGCAGTAAAACCTATTTGGTTAGAGTTGAAAGAAAAGGTTTTGTAACTGCAGAAAATCACATTACAATCTCAGCGAATCTTGCCAATAAGTTAGATTTTAATTTAGAAAAAGAAAAAGAAGTAATCAAAGAATTACAGCAAAAAACAATCAGGATAGGCACCGACTTGGCTAAAACACTTGATATTTCACTGATTTATTTCGACTTAGGAAAAGCAGTCATTACAGATAAAGCAGCTATTGAACTGCAGAAAATCTTAGCCGTAATGCAGCAATATCCAAAAATGAGAATAGATATTCGTTCACATACAGACAGCAGATCATCGGTGAAATCCAATTTAATTTTATCAGATAAAAGAGCAAAAGCTATTGTGGCATGGCTGGTTAAAAACGGCATTGCTGCAAATCGTTTAAAAGGAAAAGGTTATGGTGAAAGCAGATTGCTTAATAAATGTAAAGACGGCGTAAAATGTACGGAAGAGGAACATTTATTAAACAGAAGAAGTGAATTTGTAATTATATCAATGTAATCTGTAATATTTTTTATATTAGACAATCCCGCAGTTAGTAAAGTAGCTTCGGGATTTTTTATTTTCTAAAATATGGGCTTTCCATATGGCAATCATTCTGCAGGTTGAAAGCATTGAACGGACCTATATTTCCTTACAGGAGAAGGATGTTAGATTTCTCACTGAGCCAAAGAAATAACCAGTCGCAGAATAAGGGTGGTACATTTTATACTGAGAATAATTTAATTGAAACGTACTATGATTGGATAAAATAAAAACGGACGGGACCGCCAATGGAAGACCAGAAGTACTTTTCATCAGTTGAAAAATAAAAAGAATCAATTAAGATTAGTGATTATTTCAAAGGTTATATCCGGGTCTCTGTTTAGTCTTTACCATAGTACTTGAATTAGAAATTAGATTGCCGCTGAAGGTAGCTGGCTAATACACAAAAAAAGAGGCCCGTTAAGAGCCTCCTTTGGATTAATGTTTGCCATTTCCTTTTCCTTTGCCATTTCCATTATGGTTCCCATTATCGTGGTGTCCATTGTCTTTTCCTTTATTGTTTCCTTTGCCGGGTTTCTGACCAATTGTTTTTTGAGGGCCACCTTTGTAACCTTTGCCATATTTTACTTTATGGGTTTTAAAATTGTCATAAGGCCTGTCTCCTCTGTAATCGGTTAAAACCACTTTGTATTCGTTGTAAAGATCATAATTTCTGTAAGCAGCGGGAAGTGATCGGGTTCTGACCCATCTTCCGTCATTCAAATACACATAGTTTGATGTATTTACATCATAATAGGTTTCAAGATCCGGTAAATAATAATACCGAACATCTGAATAACCAGCCGGTCCCCAAGCAGGTGGAGTGCCAATGTTAACATTTACAGATACCTGAGCCTGCGTATAACTAAAAGAAAGGAATATTATTCCAATCAAAAGATATTTAATAGTTTTCATAATGTTACTTTTAATTCATTAATATATTTGATAAAACAAGAAACGTGCCTAAAATTTTTATTCTCTATACGTGATTGATTATCTTTTATTTGTATTTAATGTTGATGCTGATTATATCCGAAGCCATGTTAGTGGTACGCGTGTAATGTCCGTAACGAATCTCCAGAGTATTCCAGTGTTTAAGTCCAAAGATTCCGTTTAGGGGGGTAAATTTCAATCCCATTCCAAAGAAACTGCTGTCGAACTTTGATAAATCATAATTACTGGTGTAATACTCATCGGCTGCTGTATGTTCTCCATAAGGCTTAAAATATTTTGTTCCGGTTTGCCTATAATAGCGATAAAACGGGCTTATTGAAAATGCCTGAGTTAATTTTACCGGAATTTCAAGATCAGCGGTATGTGCTTTTAAACTCCAGTCATCTGTGTAATATCTGTAATAAGCCCGAATAATGACATTGTCTCCCAGGAAATAACTGGCCCTTATTCCCAGTGGAATTTTGAGTCTGGTATCCGGCATTTTTTCCTGACCAACAGATCCGTCTGTAAAATAAACCCTGTGAAAGGGAAGACTTAAATAGCCACTTTGGCTAATTACATCACCTACAAGCAATACCTGAAGGTTTTTGTTGACAACCTGAGAATAGCTTAAAGTTCCTGCAAAAGTATTTCGATTGGCGCTGTCATAACCTTCACTTCCAGGCGCACGAAGTTCAACGGGCTCGATTAGTTTTAACTGATCTATAAAGGTTTGGAATTTAGCTGTAAATTCTCCATTGCGATCTCTGGTTTTTTGTGAAAAACTAATATTTGCCCCAAAAGACTGATAATCAAACTCCGTTGAAGAAGAAACGCCAATTCCAATAGTGCGTCCCGTTGCTTCATTTTCCCTTAGATAAGTCAAAGAAGGATAAAAGCGGTTGTCTGAAGAAGATGCTGATGAATTGGCACTCAAATCAATCATATCTGATGATGCTGAACTGTAATGATCAATTCCGGCTTCGATATCAAAAGTATGTTTTATTCCGGTTTCTGCGTATTTTACCAGTTTAACATCAATGGTATTGGCAATATCGGTAAGATGCTCAGAACCAACACCGCCGGTAACAGCTGAATTATTTCCCTCCTGTTTATAATAGCTCGAAACTAAATTTACTTCTTCGAGTTTTAATTTCTTGCTTTTGTAGCTGGTAGAATCAGGAGGCGTATTCTGCGCTCTTGTTTGAAATAATGCCAGTAAGGCAAATCCTGTAATGAATATTCTTTTCATTTTTTAATGGTATCAAAATTAGTTACAACCACAGCCGCCGCCGCTTTTCCCTGAATTGGCTCCGGAAGCTCCTTCACGGTAGGATTGAAAACTGAGTTCTGTTTTTTCGATTTTCCTGTTGGAAAGCACCATTTCAGAATCGTTGATTTTTCCTTTCTGATATTCTTTTACCGATGTGCAGGAGGTGAGCAGAATGCCTGTAAAAGCAATGCTGCAGCATAGTACGAGCGCTTTTTGTTTTGGCTTTTTCATTTCAGGTTGATATTTTTTGAAGTGTAAATTTTGTTGTTATCGTCTATTATTATGCAAAATAGATCCGGTATCTGATCTATTAAAAACAAGCCCGCCTGAATGCCCATAACCGCTATTGGAGTGGCCATTGCATCTGCAAATTCTGCATTGGCAGCAATAATGGTTACGCTTTTTATGCCGGTGATCGGGAGTCCTGTTTTTGGGTCAATGGTATGCGAATATTTTTTTCCGTTGATCGTGACAAACTTTTCATAATTTCCGGAAGTTGCCACTGCTTTATTGGATATTTCCATATAAGAGAATGCTGCATTTGGAGCGTCAGGATTTGCAACACCAATGGTCCATTTTTTTCCATCAGGCTGTAATCCCCAGGCAGAAAGATCTCCGCTGGCATTGATAATACCGCTTTTTACATTTTTTCTCATTAGGATTTGTTTGGCCATCTCAGCAGCATACCCTTTTCCAATTCCGCCAAAACCAATTCGCATTCCTTTTTCTTTTAAGAATACCGTTGTGTTTTCTTTGTCAAGGATAATGTTTCGGTAATCAATAAGATGAACCATTTTGAGAGCCGTTGCAGCATCAGGAAGCCGTGTCATTGCTTTATCAAAATTCCAGAGACTTTTGTCGATACTGCCATATGATATATCAAAAGCGCCTTGTGTAATTCTTGAAATCCCAATACATCTTTCGATAAGATTAAAAACTTCCAGATCTACTTTTACAGGCCAAAGCCCTGCGTTTTCATTAATCAGATTGGTTTGACTATCCGAGTTATAAGTTGTCAGTAATTTTTCAATCCGCCTGATCTCTTCAATAGCCAGATTAATATTCTCATTTCCTGTTTTCTCATTTTCGGCGACAACTGTAATGGTAAAGTTGTTTCCCATGAGTTTCAGGGACTGTGAATATTTTTGGTTTTTCGGTATGTTACTTTTTGCTATCACAGATCGCTTTTATTTCGGCAGTCCATTGTTCAGGAGTAGTTTCTGGTTTTCCGTGCCAGGTTTTAAGTACTTTACCATCCGCATCCAGAAGCAGGGTTAGAGGAAAACTTCCTTCCTTATTGTACATTTCAGCTAAATCTTCGTTTCGTTTTACCTGCTGGGGAGTTCCAGTATTTTTCTTTTTTCTCGGAAAATCAGCATTAACCAATACTAAATTTTCATTTGCCATTTCTGTGAATGTTTGACTTTCAAGATAGTCCCTGCGTAAAACGATACAAGGCCCACACCAGTCTGAACCCGAGAAGTTCAGCAAGATCAGTTCGTGCTTTTCCTGGGCTATTTTTTTGGCGTTATTAAAGTCAGCTTCCCAATTAATGGGAAGCATTGTTAAAAGAAATATGCTAATTAGTTTCATCCCAGAGCTTGTTTTAGATATATACGAAATAACGAATAGTCAGGGATCTTATTTTTTTTTCCTGCTTAAGATTGGATTAATTTTTTTAATTCGTTTGTACTCTTTATCATTTAAGTAACCTGAAGCCCAGAAATATCACCAAACATTGCAGAGTGCTTTGGTTTTCCTGTTGTCACTTTTACATAAAAAATCAGACTGTCGTTTTGGGTTTTTGCGATACTCGGTTAATATTGTACCTTAGCGGTAATAATGAAACCGGCCAATGGAAGACCAGCAGTACATCCGACTCTCAGCCCTTAATGATATGATCCAAGATACGCTCAGTTCGCGCTTTGCCGGACAGCGTTTCTGGGTACTGGCCGATATTACCAATCATTCTTTTAAGGCCGATAAAAAAATCCATTATTTTGAGCTGGTGGAAAAGGGGCAGAACGGCAATGGGATAACAGCGAAGATCCTGGGCAAATCCTGGGGCGGGGGAGCGGTGCGAATTGAGGAGTTTGAAAAAAGCACCGGACAGACCTTTACCAACAACCTGCACGTTCTTGTGCAGGTGAGCATTGATTATCACCCCCTTTACGGGCTCTCAGCGAGCGTGCTGGATATTGACAGCAATTTTATGCTCGGTATTCTCGAGCAGCAGCGAAATGCCACCCTGGAGCGGCTGGTAAGGGAAAACGATTTTATCCAAAAGCAAGGCGATGGTTATTCTACCTTTAATAGCAGCCTTGCACTTCCAGCGGTAATTCAGCGGGTGGCCGTCATATCCTCGAGTAGCTCGGCGGGGAATGAGGATTTTCGCCACACCATGCAGCACAATGATTTCGGGTATGCTTTTCAGATCGATGACTACTATAGCGTTGTGCAGGGAGACAATAATGCCAAACTTTTCCTGAATAAACTCATTGAAATCTATACTACAGCCATCCCCTATGATGCCGTGGTCATTAACAGGGGCGGTGGGTCGCAGTCGGATTTTCTGATATTTGACAATTACAATATCGCAAGGGCAGTAGCCAAGTTTCCAATTCCTGTGATAACGGGGATAGGACACCAGAAAAATGTCAGCATAACAGATCTTATGGCCCATACCCATACCAAAACCCCTACCAAGGCGGCGGAGTTTATCATAGCCCATAACCGCAGTTTTGAGCAATTGATGCTCTCGCTTCGCCAAAATATAGCCATTAAATCACAGCAGCTTTTCCTGAACCAGTACAAAGAACTCAGCGAGCTTCGAAGTACTGTTTCTCATAAGAGTAGGAGCCTGCTGCAGCTACATGGACAGGAGCTGGGAAGGATCAATCAGCGTATGGTGAGCAGTTCAAAATCAATTCTGTATCAGCATCAAAAAAAACTCATCCTGGCGGCTCACCAACTGGTGCAGAGCCCCAAAATGCTGCTGCAACAGAAAAAAAATGAGCTGTTGCATGTAGAAAATGCGATAAAGATTTCCGCCAATGATTATCTTCGCCGCGAGAGCGTCACCTTAGCGCACCACCTGAAAAGCATCCAGATGATGTCCCCGCAGAACATTCTTCGAAAAGGCTATGCCATTGTAAGGCTCAATGAAGAAATAACCAGCAGCGCTGAGAACATACAAACCGGTAATGAAATAGAGGTGATCCTCAGAGATGCCATACTGAGGAGCACCGTTAAAGAAAAAATAAAATACGATGGAAGAGATACTGACCTATGAGACGGCCCTGTCTGAGCTGACAGCCATTTCAAAAGAAATAGAAAACGAAACGATCTCAGTGGATACCCTCGCCTCAAAGGTGAAAAGGGCATCGCAGCTCATTGAGTTCTGCCAGGCCAAGCTTAAAAACACAGAAGCAGAAGTTACTAAAATTATCAGCAGGATGGAAAGTCCTGAGAACTGATATAGATTCTACAGAGCATAATGTTATAAATGCACTTCTAAAAATAAAATGATGAAAAAACGCTCTGACCTCCCCATTGCTTTATATGGGAATCATTCTTTTTCATACGATCTTGCGCTGAGTTATTTTTCAAGGCAATCTTGCCAATCTCAGAGTTGCGATTTACTATATAAAATTACTTAAATTCTTATTTCTGATTCTCACAGTGACTCCACCTTATTTTCGCCATATATAAAATAGTATAAAACTCAATAAAGTAATTATAGTACTAATGAAAATAAAAAATTCAAAATTGGTTTCAGGAAAAGTGGCCGAGTGGGTTAGAAATACAGCGGCTAAAATCATAAGAGTAAATCCAGATGTGTATGATAGTACGATTTTTCGAAATTGACTCAGGCTGTTTTTTTTCTCCTTAGGACCGAGTTGGGACAGGGTATCTTTTAGATGTGTTTCATCAAATTGAAAATTAAGTTTTTCCTGTAATACAGCAAGGGTATACATTCGCGCTTCGACCTCACCATTTTCAATTCTTTGGATTGATCGCAGGCCTATACCACTAGTTTGTGACAATTGATGCTGCGTCCATCCTTTTGACAATCTCTGTAATTTAACAGTTTCGCCTATTTTAAATTTGTCATATTGCATAATTTATACCTGTCATTTGCACGTCATTTGCATGTGACGTTATATTTTTTCCATAACAAAAGTATAAGTTTGACACCGATTAATTTAATAAATTTATACAAATGTTAGGAATAGCACTTTTACTTGCATTGTCTTCAAGTACTGCTTACTTTATTTATGGAAAAGGGTGGGATATACTAGGTATTTTACCTACCCAAAAAAGAACACTTTATTTTTTTCTTGGTTTTTTGCTTGTCGCAATTTTATGCTTGTTAACTATACTTTTTGAAAGTGTTTTATGCTCGATTAAATGGAAAATAAATCAGCCAGTTAATTTCTCTCTATTAAAAAAAGCGGTTAGCTATTATTTCATTGCAGCTTTTACCGAAGAACTTGTATTTAGAGGTTTTCTTCTCTACATGCTAGTAAAGACTATTAAAACAGAAAATGCTAAAATAATTTCGGCAGTTTGCTTTGGATTGTATCATTGGTTTTCCTACGAAATGTTCGGTGCCGGCATTATCCCTATGACATATGTTTTTATTATAACTGGTCTGGCAGGTTATATATGGGCAGGAGCTTTTGTTAAATCTGGAACAATATGGCTGGCATTGGCAATGCATTTTAGCTGGAATCTGATCCAATCTCTCTTTAAAGGAAAAGGGCCGTATGGCTCAATTGTGTATCATCAAATTTCCAGAACAGAACTTTCAGATTTGAATAATTTATTTCTGTCTTTATTTACAGGTATTTTTCCTAGTGTTATCATGTACCTGGGATTACATTTATATTTTAGTGCACAAAAAGAACCTCAGACTGCATAAGCTTAACTATATCATAGGATATCCTAAGGATATTGTTGTATTACATTTTCGAACCTAAACTTTTTATGCTTGTTTTACATCTTTTTTCATTTTGATTGTTTTAATACTATTTACTATTATTTTTTTAAGCAAAGTTATATTGGGATATCAGATAGCAGATGCAGTTTAATTAAAAAAGCAGATCAGTTTTTTTTAAAATTTTATTTAATTTATACCACTACTGTATTTCAATTCTTTTTAAGGTATTTAAACCTGCTAGATAAGATCTTTAATAAGTTTTGTATTAGTCTCTTATTAATAGAAGCTTTAAAGCCTTGTTTTCTTCTTCAAGTTTGGCAATATATTTTTTCATAATATCCATAGCAAAGTTTGAATTTACATCAGAATTCATTTCTGAAATTTTTAGGTTGCAATCTTCAAAATACTCATCGTTTTGATTCTCAAAGATTGACTGGAGGTCAGTATTCAGGAAAACGGCAAGTTTATCCCACTGAATTTTTGTGATTTTCGTTATACCGCACTCCCTGCGACTGTATTGTGATTGTGTCATACCTAGAAAGTCAGCTACCTCTTCCTGTGTTTTATTTCTCTCGTGTCTTTTACTAATTAATTTTAATCTTTGCATTTATAGTAATATTTTTCCAGTAACAGATTTAACTTTTTTAGAAAACTGTAATTATGATTTTGGTTTTTTTTGTATATCTAAAGTATCTATAATTCTAAATTTTATATAAATATTTAATTTTAATATATTTTTTATGTTAAAAATTAAATAGTGAGTGCGCGAAAATAAGCATTAATTTTGACTTTTTTTTCAAAATTTATGTTAAAAACACTACAAAAACACTACAAAAACACATCTCCTATTTATTTTATTTATAGGAAATGTCTCAAAATTTGTTACTTAAGGTGGTATGCTATAGTATGCATAAAATATATGCTGTTTTTAGCATAGGATGATTTTTATTTTAATGCGAAGTTTGAACAAGTTTCAATCAACAGTTGTTGAAGATTCAGGTGCACATGAAGAAATCCAAGATGTTAGATGGAATGTAACTATTATTAACAAAGAAATTATTATTATGAAAAAAATTAGTTTAAAAAATGTGAAAGAAACTCTTTCAAGAAAGGAAATGAAAACGATAACTGCAGGTAGCTATAGTAGTGACCCACTATGTGACGCATGTTTAAGACATTTTTATCAGTGGTACTGTTCAATGGTATATTACGGATGTTAATATCTAGATAAATAAGTGATTGACATCTCATAAAATTAATTTAATTGTTAGTTTGTGAGATGTCTTTACTAAATTTGATTATGCTGACTGTAATCTCTGCCTCAAATTTTATGAACAAAAAAAAAACAAGATTATTTATAGCTTTCTATAAAGGTACATTAGTGCCAAATGTGCTTATGGCAGTGATTAGTTTACTGTTTAATGCTTCGTTTAATTTCTTTTTAACATCTCTCTGTACTGTGGGATTTGGTGTCAGTATGCTCTTTAAAGAATTTTATAGAAAAGAGGAGTATTATTTTTATTACAACGCTCACATAAAGAAAGTAGATTTAATTTTATTTACTTTTTTATCAAACATTGGAATTGTATCACTAATATTAATAATACTTTCATGGCTCAACATTCTTTACAGGTAGACAGTATAATTAAGCTGTTTGCGGATAAAAAGGTTCTTTCAGACATTTACCTATCGTGTAGTACTGCTGAAATTGTCGGTATTTTTGGTAGAAACGGATCAGGAAAATCAACCCTGATGAAAATAATATTTGGCATTGAGAATGCTGCGAATAAATTCATTAAAGTAGATGATACTTTTTTGAACCAGTCATTTACCAGGGATGGTGGGATAGGCTATCTGCCACAAAACAATTTTGTACCAAAATCTTTAACTGTAGAGAAAGCAATTTTATTATTTATCGATGATGATAAAACCAACAGTATTATAAATGATGCTGTCATAAAGAATTTTAGGAAAAAAAAAGTAAAGGTACTGTCCCTTGGCGAACTGAGATATTTGGAGATAATGCTGATTCTGTTTTCGGAGAATAAATTTGCAATTTTGGATGAGCCTTTCAGGGGATTATCACCAATCCTTATAGATAGAACAAAACAAATGATTTTTAAACAATCAGCAACTAAAGGGATTATTATAACTGATCATGACTATGAAAATGTTATTGACATCGCTACCAAATCTTATATTTTACATGAGGGTAAATTATCCATAATGACTCATAGGCAACAATTAACTGATCTGGGCTACCTGCCGAGATTCAATGTCTCAAATCTTTAACCTTATTATTTAATTAAGATGACCAATAATTACAATTACCTTTTCCAGTATTTGGAAAAGGAAGGGATAACTTTTGATAAATCCAAATTTTTATACCAGATACAATCACATCCTGATTATCCCACCTTGATTGCTCTTACCGATACACTGAATTTCTTTAAGATCAGTAATGGAGTCATTAAAGTAGGTCAGAGCGATATTGATCTTTTGCCTGAAAGATTCATTAGTTTTCAAAATGATCAGAAAAGGGAGACCCTGCCTTTTTTTATTGAAAAAAATAATGATTTTTATACTTTAACACATGATCAGCAAACTCTGAAAATCAGTAAGTCGGAACTATACTCAGGATGGACAGGCACGGTACTTTTAGTAGAAAAAAACGATATGCCGGAGTCCATAGCACTGAGCAAACGAAAGTTTCCACTTCTATTAAGCATTACTCTGCTGCTATTTTTTATCAATTTTTATTTCATATCAGCCAGCAGCATTGCCGCATTTCTTGTATTTTTTCCTTTAGCCGGAGTCTTGCTATCAATTGCTTCATTAAAAGATGTATTGGGTATAAAAAACACGATCATAGACGGATTATGTTCTGGTAGTGATGCTACTTCCTGTAATCAAATTCAAAAGTCAGTTAAATGGAAGCTTTTTAAATATATTGAGCTCAGTGACCTAAGTTTAACTTTCTTTTTGTCACAATCTTTAGGTTTCTTTGTTTTTACTTCAAATTGGAATCTCGGGCAATACCTCATTTTTCAAAAGACCTTGCTTTTTATGTCCCTGCCTTTTTTGCTTTCATCGCTATATTTCCAGAAATATGTCGAGAAGAAATGGTGTCAGATATGTTTGTTGATCATTACCACTATTCTTTTGGAATTTTCAGCTTTACTGTATTTAACCTCCTGGGAATTTTCTTTTTCAATTCGCCTTGCGGTTTTATTTGCGCTACTGTTTTTTGCTACTGCTCTTGTGTGGCAAAAATTGAAAAAGATACTAAATGAAAATAAAAAACTCAGGGATTTGGAAATAAGGGCCAATCGTTTCATCAGAAATTATGAGACCTTTAAAAGATTTTTACTGCTTTCTAAAAAAACGGATTTTATAGATCTGGGTCATGAGAGCATCTGGATTGGAAATCCCCGTAGCAAAGTGAGACTAGTTTTGGTTTTTAGTCCATTTTGCAAACACTGCGAGGCAACCTTTAGGATAGTTACAAAAATACTCCAAGAATATGATGGAAAAATTGGTTTCGATATCCGCTTTGATGTTAGTACGAATGACGATGTTGAGTCACAGGAAATCCATCAGAAATTTTTGCAAATCTACTTGCAAGGAGGAGAAATACCTTTTATGGAGGCACTGGCTCATTGGTTTAGGAATTTGGATAAGAATTCTCTTGAGGAGTTTGTAACCGGAGATTTTGATGATCAAAAGGTAACCTGTATCCTGGAAAAACAATTTCAAATGAATCAAGAAAATGAAATCAGGTACACTCCCACAATAATTATTAACCAGTATGTCTTTCCAAAAGAATATCAAAAAGAGGAGTTAATTTACTTTATTGAGGATCTATTGGAAGATGAAAATTTTTAAAAATTATAATGAAAAAAATTGCATTCGTTAACTGTTATGTAGGCCATTTTCCATGGTATTTTAAACTGTTTTTAAAATCCTGTCAGAGCAATCCGTCGGTGGATTTTTACATATTTACCGATAATAGAGAGATCGAAGGCATTCCTGAGAATGTTAAGTTAATCCCTTTTTCATTGGATATATTCAATCAGCTAGCAACCCAAAAACTTGGCTTTGAGATCAGAATTGACAAGCCTTATAAACTTTGCGATTTTAAGCCTGCATACGGTTTTTTATTTCAGGAATATTTATCAGAATACGATTTTTGGGGTATCACAGATATAGATGTCATCTACGGGCGTATCAGAGAATTCATGACAGAGGAACTGCTGCAGGAAAATGATATAATATGTGTAAGGCACGATTACATCACCGCGTGCTGTGTATTGTTCAAAAATTCTGCCTACATCAATACACTTTTCAAAAAAAGTAAAGATTATCAGATGGTATTTACTTCAAAAAAAAATTATGCCTTCGACGAGACTAATTTCGAGCATAAGCTAATCATTGATAGATATGACATATTTAATGTTGAATGTGAAATAGAGGCAATGCAGCATGTTGTGTTAAAAGAAGAACAAAGTGGTAAATTAAAATCGCATTTTGACTTTTTGATATGTGAGGGCACAGACGGGAAATTAAAATGGTCAAATGGTGTTTTTTCGTACAATTCAAAATTGGAAATACTTTTATATCATTTGATAAATTACAAAGAAAATATTTTTTGTAATAAAGAAATGATCTGGAATAAAGTGCCTGATACATTTTACATCGACAAGTACAATTATAGAAGCAAAAAAACATTATTAATTCAGAGCCAAGTTCTCTATCAGGATCACGTTATACCGTTTTTGTGGAATTTGAGAAACAGAATTGACATGTTTTTGTCATCGAAAATATTTAAGAAAAAACTAAAAAATTTGCAAACTGGAAGGTATTTCTATTATCTAAGTAAAATGCATTATGTGGTTGGGAAGAATATAAATGAAGAGAACTACATTCAGTTTGACAACTCAGATGAATTAGTATTGTTTAGAATGATGTTTAACAAAAAGTATTTTTTTGCTGAGAACAACCCAAAAGTATTTAAGTTGGGAAATAATGAAAATGGTAGCTACAGGAGATTTGACTTGATCTACCATAAAGGGCACAGCAATGCATACAAATTAGAAATTAACAGCATTTGAAAAATTTTCCCAATTATATCCAGGCAGACCAAAAAGATTGCGGACCTACCTGTTTAAAGATTATTGCCAAACATTATGGCAAAACAATCCATATCCAGGAGTTGCGCAATAGTAGCGAAACAACTCGTGAGGGAAGTAATTTGCTTTTTTTAAGCGATGCTGCCGAGAAAATCGGATTCAGATCTTTGGGCGTGAGAATAGATGTAAAACGGTTGTATGAGATGCCTCTCCCAAGTGTTCTGCACTGGAATAAAAATCATTATGTAGTCCTTTACAAAGTAAAAAAAGGCAAATATTATATTTCGGATCCGGGTTTTGGATTGATTGAATACAATCAAGAAGATTTTCTTAAATTCTGGATAGGAAATAATGCCGATGAATCAACCCAGGAAGGAATCGCATTACTGGTTGAAGCAACTCCAAAATTTTTTCAGTCAGAATTTGACAAGGAAGAAGACAAAGGCTTAGGATTTGGATTATTGGCACAATACGTTTTGCGCTACAAATCATTCTTAATACAATTAAGTATAGGTTTATTAGCGAGCAGTTTATTGCAGTTAATTTTTCCATTTTTAACGCAGAG
>Ga0247736_10000280_pt1 | contig 18373 bp, 10 predicted proteins | sample UWRJL193509B2_FD_180935 | JGI IMG/M metagenome (GOLD analysis project Ga0247736, IMG submission 180935) | Plant litter microbial communities from Arlington Agricultural Research Station in Wisconsin, United States - UWRJ-L193-509B-2 | ecosystem: Environmental > Terrestrial > Plant litter >...
TCTGATCAGGCGTATCTTCATAAATAAAAGAAGCTTCCAGCTCGTGCTGTAAATAATTATCCTGAGGGTAACGGTGACCGGGCTGCGCTTTTCGTTTTGCATACAGCTTGATTAGGTCGTATGCAACTTCTTTTACATTTCGTTTTGTTTTTTGTTTAAGCGTGTTCCAGGTGGTGGAACCGATCTTATCAATACGGGGTACATTGCCTTCTTTACCCGTATATTTACTAATGCGGTGTAAGCTATGAATGCTTACATATAAAAAATCATTGTCTTTATATACCAGTTTAACCGCTTCCTGCATTTTACCATTGGCATTGATCTTTACAAGGCCTCCAAAACGACCAATACCATGGTCAATATGAGTTACAAAATCTCCCGGATTTAAAGAAAGGATCTCTTTAAGGGTTAAGGATTCTGCGGTTTTATACCGGGTTTCCTTTAAATGAAAACGGTGGTAGCGTTCAAAGATCTGATGATCCGTATAACAGGCTACCTTTAAATCATGATCAATAAAACCCTCGTGAATATTAATGTTCGCATGCTCTATTAAGCTATCATATGTACGGTGTTCTTTAGATAAAATATCATTAAAGATGGTATGCAGCCTCTCCGCCTGTTTGGCATTATCCGTTGTTAAGTAATTTTTATAACCCTTGGCTTTATTAGCTTTCAGATCATTAATGAGCATTTCGAAATTCTTATTGAATTGCGGCTGCATGCTTTGGTTAAAACTAATTGTTTGCGAAGCAATATGAGCATTTAAGCCATACTCAATGAGTTTATAGGGTTTAATGATTTCCAGAAAATCGTCTGGTTTAAGGTATAGCTCCTCAGGACCAAGGTGCTTAATTTCTCCGCTCAGTGCTTCAAATGATTTTTCGGTTTTAGCAAAGAGCTTGTCAATCAGTTCTTTGGTATAAAGCACATCATCAAAGCAAAGCACCGTATCTTTAGAGAGGTAATCAAATACCGGCTGACGCACCTCCATTACCTGGTTTGACTGAATGTCGGGAATGATCGTTACAAAATCGTAAGTATGATTAGAGAGCTGCGAAGCAGGATCAAAGGTTTTGATTGCATCTACATCATTGCCAAATAATTCGATGCGATACGGCAATTCATGTGCAAAGGAATACACATCCACAATACCACCACGAATGGCGTATTGCCCGGGTTCCGACACAAAATCGCATAGCTCAAAGTCGTAGCTGTTTAAAAACTCCTGGATAAAATCAATGCTTAGCTTTTCTCCTTTTTTAATAACGAGCGTGTTTTTGCTTAAGCTTGTCCTGGAAGCTACTTTCTCCGCAAGGGCTGCTGCATAAGTCACTACAATGCCTGAATAATTTTCTTTGCTCAGCTGGCTCAGTGTTTCTGCACGTTCCTGCACAGAAGCATTACTTGTTTTCTCTTCTTTATAGGGAACTTTATAGCTTTCTGGAAAATAGAAAATGTGCTTTTCGGGAAGCAGAGCCTGCAGGTCATTTAAAACATACGCAGCTTTTTCTTTATCATTGCATACAATAAAAAAATTGGAATTCGTATTCTGAAATAAATCATTTATCAAAAAGGCAAAAGAAGAACCTCGTAAACCGGAAAGAAATACATTCGTATTTAAGTTTACTTGCTTGTGTTGTAGTTCTCCCCAAAATTTACCGTTCCACCACATTTTAGGCTGCAAAGATAAGGGATTTTGAACAAATAATCGCACAACCCTACTATTCCCGCAAATTGTTTTCTGTAAATTATCACCTAAAGAAAATCCCGGTCACCTGATGGTAACCGGGACTTTTAAGACATCTTTAGTATTGATTAAGCGTATTGCTTATTTCAAACTTCCGATCATATCTTCAGGGCGAACCCATTGATCGAACTGCTCATTGGTCACATAACCAAGTTCAATAGCAGCCTCACGCAGGGTTTTATTTCCCTTATGCGCGGTTTTAGCGATCTTTGCGGCTTTCTCATAACCAATGTGTGTATTTAATGCTGTCACCAACATTAAGGAGTTTTCCAGGTGTTTCTTTATTTCCGGTAAGTTTGCTGTAATACCATCACTACATTTTTCAGTAAACGATACACAGGCATCTCCTATTAATCGTGCCGATTGCAATACGTTAGCAGCTATGAGCGGTTTAAATACATTTAATTCGAAATGGCCCATAGCGCCGCCCATAGTAGCTGCTACATCATTTCCTATAACCTGTGCACAAACCATGGTCAATGCTTCAGGCTGCGTAGGATTTACTTTACCAGGCATAATAGAAGAACCCGGTTCATTATCAGGAATTACAATTTCCCCAATACCACAACGCGGGCCTGAAGATAACATACGGATATCGTTCGCTATCTTAAATAAAGCCACTGCGCTGCGTTTTAACGCTCCGCTCAATTCTATCATCGCATCATGCGCAGCAAGCGCTTCAAATTTATTAGGTGCCGTTACAAACGGTAAACCAGTTAACTCAGCAATTTTTTTGGCAACCAATACATCATAACCTTTTGGCGTATTTAGTCCTGTACCAACAGCTGTTCCACCTAAGGCCAATTCTTTAACCGCTTCCAGGGCATTTTTTAATGCACGAATGCTCATGTTGATTTGTTGCACATAACCACTGAACTCTTGTCCTAAAGACAATGGGGTTGCGTCCATGAAGTGTGTACGACCCGTTTTAATGATCTTATCAAATTCTTTTACTTTTTTAGCGAGAGAATCGCGCAGTTTTTCCATTCCCGGAATGGTAATTTCTACCACCTGTTTGTATGCTGCAATGTGCATAGCGGTTGGGTAGGTATCATTAGATGATTGCGATTTATTAACATCATCATTAGGGTGCAATACTTTTGGTTCGTCGGTCAACTTACCTCCGTTCATTACATGGGCACGGTATGCAATTACTTCATTGGCATTCATATTACTTTGAGTACCTGAGCCTGTCTGCCAGATTACTAAAGGAAACTGATCATCCAGTTTTTTAGCTAAAATCTCATCGCACACTTTGCCTATTAAATCGCTTTTTTCTTTGGAAAGAACGCCTAATTCGCAATTAGCCATGGCTGCGGCTTTCTTAAGATAACCAAATGCGTATATAATTTCCTTTGGCATACTGGCCTCAGGACCTATCTTAAAATTGTTGCGGGATCTTTCTGTTTGAGCTCCCCAATAAACATGAGCAGGTACCTGCACCTCGCCCATAGTGTCTGTTTCTATTCTAAATTCCATAATGTTACTTTTTTAATGGGATGAATTTACTAAAAATGTTGGTGTTAAATCCCTAAGTTTTAAACTTTATCTTGGCCTGTTTAAACTATAAAGCATAATCTTAAACTAAAAATTGTATTTAATTAACTAAGGTAATTTTGCCAGTTATCATATTACTTTTATTTTTGTTGACTGATTAGTCAATCTATATGAATAAACAAACCAAAATTCTTGAAGCAGCTCTGAAACTTTTTGTAGAGTTTGGGTTTCATGCTACACCAACTAGTAAAATAGCAAAGGAAGCGGGAGTGGCCAATGGTACTCTGTTTCATTATTATAAAACAAAAGATGAATTGATTCTTGCTTTATATATTGATGTAAAGTCACGCCTAAGTGAATATATATACAACCATATTAATAAAGACACTGATTTTAAATTTCTCTTAAAGGGTATTTATATAAATACGATAGAGTGGGCTGCAAACCATAAATCAGAATTTTATTTTATGCAGCAATTCAATACTTCTCCCTATTTATCACTGGTGTCTATAGAAGAAATTCATAAACAGGTTAAACCACATTTAGACTTATTAGAAGCAGGAATAAAAAACAAAGACCTGAAAAACATTCCTACTGAGTTGCTATTGAGACTTATTAACAATCATATATATGCCGTTAACCAGTACCTGAACAGTGAAGATCTTTCTGTTCAAAAAACAAATAGAATCGTAAATGAAACCTTTGAGATGTTGTGGTTGATGCTCAGTTAAAACTTAGACTTCATTAATGGACATTAACTTAACGTATTTGATAAAATTTTATAAAAGGAAAATCTACTGATTTCAATGAAGAAACTCTATTCCAATTCGACTATAATATTTGAAAAAATAGTATACATAAATACAGATCAGCAGCTTTACTCAATTAATTTAAAATAATAAAAATAACACTATGATCATATCACTCATTATCATTAGCGCGCCCGTTTTAATCATTTATGTTTTTATGCAACAAGCCAAATTTGGGAGAACACCAGGTAAAAATCGTTTAGCTAAAATCCACAAATCTCCGCATTATAAAAATAAGGCTTTTCAAAATCTAAATCTTACTCCAAGTTTAACAGAAGGGGCAACGTATGGAGGTATATTAAAAGAAGTTGTCTTTGGAGATAAAAAACAGGTTAAACCAACACAGCCAATTCCTTCACAAAAGACAAATCTCCTGACATTGGATCCTAAAGAAGATATATTAGTTTGGTTTGGGCACTCCTCTTATTTTATTCAAATAGACGGCAAACGCATTTTGGTAGATCCTGTTTTAAGTGGCTCAGCGTCGCCGGTTTGGTTTACCACAAAAGCTTTTCCCGGATCAGATGTTTATACTGCAGAGGATATTCCGGAAATTGATTACCTGTTTATTTCACACGATCATTGGGACCATTTGGATCATAAAACTATTAGTAAATTAAAGCCAAAGATAAAGCAAGTTATTTGCAGCTTAGGAACGGGGGAGCATCTTGAGCGTTGGGGTTTTGATAAAACCATAATTCGGGAAGAGGACTGGAATAGTACCATTCATTTGAATGAAGGATTTATTACCCACACAGTTCCTGCCAGGCATTTTTCAGGAAGAGGGTTTAAAAGAAATCAGGCCTTATGGACAGCATTTGTTTTACAGACACCAAGCATGAACTTATTTATTGGTGGCGATAGTGGTTATGATACTCATTTCTCAGAGATTGGAAAATCCTTTGGGCCTTTTGATTTGGTTATTTTGGAGAACGGCCAGTATAATATTAATTGGAAATATATCCATATGCAACCTGAAGAAGTTTTAATGGCAGCGAAAGATTTGATGGCAAAAAAACTATTGCCGGTTCATTCCGGTAAATTTGCTTTGGCAAATCATGCCTGGAATGAGCCACTGAAAAGAATAACAGACCTGAATAAAGATTCATCTCTTAAATTAATAACTCCTATGATCGGCCAAAAAGTGCATTTAAAAGACGAGAGCCAGACATTTAATAAATGGTGGGAAAGTATTAACTAAGGACATTTTTAAAAAAAGCCCGAGCCAATTAACGGTTCGGGTTTTTTATGTCTATATGTTTCACGTGAAACTATGGCTGATTACTTAAACCATTAAATCAGAGCATAGATTAAATGAACGCTTTAGAATAGATGTGAATTACCTGACGTTAAGTTTAAGATCAGAATATCATTAATGAATTATCATTGATAGTAATTGGCTAGGGGTAGCTACAATTTGACACCATCTAAATAAGGAGACTATGTCTAAAGGATTGTTTTTGTTTAAAATAATAAGTCATCCATAACCAGAATAGAATGAGGTGGCATATGCATCTCTAGCTTCCTATTTAAAGAGAAGAATTTATTGGCTTAGATTACTTTCATAAAGATCAATCTATTATGTAGTTCTGAATAGTTACGATTGATTTATAAGTTACAAGGGTATATACTGCTTTCAACTAATTAGTGCTTACATATAATGCAGTCACAAAATAATCCGTAACAAATTACTGCGGTCATAACTAACAGCTCCTGATCGGATACCAGGAATGATCCTAGTATCATTCAGCAATACAATTTAGATGAAGTGTGATTGTATGCTAGGTAAGCATATAATAGTGTTATAGGTGTATCAGACTTGAGTGTTAAATGCTCTATATATTGGTTGTAACCAAAGGCACAATGAGTTCCTTGCAACGTAAAGCCATACCCGTCTCCTCTAGCTAACAATCGTTTATATTAAGCTACGTTTATTTAAAATGTTAAAATACTATTCTGTACCGTATTAAAAAGAGTGGGTTGTGATCTTATATGTATGGTTAAAAGCCAGGATTTATTTAATCCAATCCCTTCCTGGAACATGTATAACCTAGATTATAATCCAGCTTGGGATATAGTTCCACGTGGAACAACATGATGAAGTTTCTCAGGGATTTTCTAATGAAGAAGGATAAAGCCCGCCATTACAAATCATCGTGAAGTATTGAACTGTCCTAACAAGGATTATTAGAGTGCTAACGTTCCAAGTGGAACAAAGAAGAGAAAAAGGTTAGCTATATAAACTCGAAAAGAGCATGCACTATCTTACAGGACTATACTAATAAAAGTTCTGTTCCACGTGGAACACTAAATAAAAAAGCCACCCAAAAGGTGGCTTCAGAATAGTTGGATAATACTTACTGGTGTTTAAAGATGTAGATCGTGCTTGAGAAGTCGCTGGATGTCTTGGCTTTCATATTAGACTTCAGTCCGGTCATAAATGCCTTTAATAAATTAACGGAGCCAGTTCTATATTTCTCACTTAACATAGACACATAGAAGCTATCAAACTTCATTGGTAAGGTTTCTTTCAATACAAAGCCATTCCTCTCAAGCAGACTTTTCATAGACGTCAATTCAAAATGGTGAAGGTGACGGGGAACATCATATGCTGCCCAATTCTCCTTATAATATTGTGCGTCGTAAGACACATGGTTAGGTACAGCAATAATAAGAACACCATCTTTTTCCAAACGATCCTTAAAAAAAGCAAGTGTCTCTTTCATGTCAGTTATGTGCTCTAACACATGCCACAGGGTAATAGCTGAAAATTTTCTATCCGTAATATAAGTGTTGATTCTCCCTTTATCAGAGAATAAATTTAATCCCAATCCTGAAGCTATTTTCCTCGCATCATCATCCGGCTCCATTCCAAATGTTTCCCAACCAGCGTTTTTACAAGCTCCTAAAAACATTCCCGTACCACAGCCGTAATCTAATAGTGTTCCACGTGAAACATAAGAAGACACAAGGGCTACTTTCTTTTTAAGAGTATGGTTTCTTACCACGTGGTATAAACGATTAACAATACCTTTTTTAGTATTTGTATGAGAGACATAACTTTCTGCTTTGTAGTAATTACCAATAATAGAATCTTCGGGGCGAGGGTTAGTAAATTTAAATCCACAGGATTTACAAGACACAATGCTAAAATTCTCTTGACTTACTGTATGATCCTTACATACTAAAAAAGGCTCAAACTGATTTGAGCCACAAACTAAACACTTATCCAGACTTATCATTGCATTAATTTAAATCGTTATACATATTAGGTTCCACGTGGAACATTGTTTTAATCTGAGTTATGTTTGCGCAGAACTATCTTCCTAAGTGAACTAAAAGCACCGAAATATCTGCAGGATTAATTCCCGAAATACGGCTAGCTTGTCCAATAGTAGCAGGACGTAGTTTGGTTAATTTATCACGGGCTTCTAGTGACAAACTGTTTACTGCTTTGTAATCAAATTCGGGTCTTATCTTATAATTATCCAGCTTAGCGACTTTATCAGCATTTTCCTTTTCTCTCTCAATGTAACCTTCGTATTTCATCAATATTTCTGCCTGCATAATTGTATCAGCATCCATGTCTGAAATTAAATTGCCAACATCATTACAACTTTTTCCCAAATCACTAATAGTAACATCCGGTCTGGATAATACATTGAAGTATCTTACCTTTTGTGTAAGAGGAGAAGAGTTAATGCTTTCCAGATAGGCATTTGTTTCCTGTGGTTCTGCACTTGTATTCTTAAAGTATTTAATGAGGCTTTCGTATTTAGCGATCTTATCCGTTACTTTATTAAGTCTTTCCTGACTGGCCAAACCTATAGAGTGGGAGAGAGGCGTTAAACGAACATCTGCATTATCCTGCCTCAACAACAAACGGTACTCCGAACGCGATGTGAACATCCTGTAAGGTTCGTCAGTACCCTTAGTAACAAGGTCGTCAATTAAAACACCAATATATGCCTCATGACGTTTTAAGATCAGGGCTTCTTTTTCGTTAATCTTCAAATGCGCATTGATACCAGCCATTTGTCCCTGGCAAGCAGCTTCTTCGTAACCTGTTGTTCCGTTAATCTGTCCGGCAAAATATAAGTTCTCAACTAATTTAGTTTCGAGTGTCAGATTTAACTGTGTAGGTGGAAAATAATCATACTCAATAGCATAACCCGGGCGAAACATTTTAGCCTTTTCAAAACCAGGAATTAACCTCAATGCTTTTTGCTGAACTTCTTCCGGTAAAGAAGTCGAGAATCCATTTACATAAATCTCTACTGTATTCCAACCTTCAGGTTCAACAAATAACTGGTGTCTGTCACGTTCGGAAAAGCGAGTGATCTTATCTTCAATACTTGGACAATACCTTGGTCCTAATCCCTGGATCCTTCCTGAATACATAGGGGATTTTTCGAAACCTGTTTTTAAAATGTCGTGTACGTCCTGGTTAGTATAGGTAATATGACAGGGTATTTGCTTTTTAACCGCTGAACCATCCTTAGAAATAAACGGGGAGGTATGATCCAGGTAAGAGAATTTATCAACAGCTACATCACCTTCCTGTTCTTCCATTTTGGAATAATCCAGTGATCTTCCATCAATACGCGGAGGAGTTCCAGTTTTCATCCTTCCACTCTCAAATCCGAGTGATACTAATTGCTCAGTGATTCCATAAGATGCGGATTCTCCATTACGACCTCCGCCAATTTGTTTTTCACCAATATGAATAAGGCCATTTAAGAATGTACCATTTGTTAATACAACAGCTTTGGCTTTGAACTCCAAACCCATTCCGGTGACCACGCCTTCAATACGTTTTCCATCTTTAGATACGATCAGGTTTTTGCACATGTCCTGCCAGAAATCCACATTAGGCGTTTGCTCCAGCATTTCTCTCCAGGTTGTGGCAAATAACATACGGTCGTTTTGAGTACGGGGGCTCCACATAGCAGGCCCTTTGGAACGGTTGAGCATCCGGAACTGAATAGCTGATTTATCAGAAACGATTCCACTATAACCACCCAAGGCATCAATCTCCCTTACGATCTGGCCTTTTGCAATACCACCCATGGCAGGGTTACAACTCATTTGGGCAATGGTTTGCATATTCATGGTTAAAAGCAATACTTTTGAACCCATGTTTGCTGCAGCGGCGGCAGCCTCGCAACCTGCGTGGCCGGCACCAACTACTATAATATCATATTGAGAATTCACCTGAGAACAGAATAAGATAAGGTAAAGGATAAAAGATTAGAGTTATAAAAACCAGTCTTATATCTTGGCTCTTTAATCTTTATCCGTTTTAAATCATGTTTAATTTAGCCAATAATTCATCGCGGTATGAACCACCAATCGGAATGACTTTTTTGTTTTCTTCCAATACAACCGTTTGATTTTCAATAGTTTGTATCTTGTCGATACGGGCAATGAAGGAACGGTGTACGCGGATAAAATCACCGTTATCCAGTTTTTTCTCTATGTCTTTCATAGTAGAATGGATGGTATAACGGGTATATTGTGTGTTAAGCACTACGTAATCTTTCAAAGCTTCTACATAGTAAATATCTTTTAAATTGACTTTTACCAAACGGCTGTTTGATTTTACAAATAAAATATCTTTAGCGGCATCGTCTTTATTTTCAACCAAAGAATAGAGGAAATCCCTTTCCTTTTGTACTTCTGTATCTTTCTTATGCTTATAGATGGCCATTTCAATGGTTGAGTGTAAGTCAATCTCCTTAAAAGGCTTTAAAATGTATCCATAAGGTTCTGTGATCTTTGCTTTGGCAAGGGTACTTTCATCAGCATAGGCCGTTAAAAAAATAACCGGGATGTTGTAATCTTTTTTAATGGTTTCAGCTACTTCAATACCGGTCATGTTCCCTTTGATCATGATATCCATTAACACAATATTGGGCTCCAGGTCCACAATATTTTTAATAGCGTCTACCCCGTTATTACTGATTCCAAGTACATTATAGCCTAATTTTTTTAGACTGTTTTGTATGTCTTTTGCAACAATACTTTCATCTTCTACGATGTAAACGTTAATGTTATTTTCCATGCTTTATTAATTCTTAAATTCTATTATAAACTTAGTACCTCTGTTTCTATCTAAAGTTAACGTTCCGTTTATTTGCTCCACTAATGTATCCACAAGCTGCAGACCCAGTGTTTCTGTATGTTTCACATCAATATGCGAAGGTATACCAATTCCATTATCACCCGCCTCAATTCTCACATTATTATTATCAACTTTCAAAGTTACGAAGATTATTCCATCTCTATTATCAGGAAATGCATATTTTAATGAATTTGACACAATTTCGTTGATGATAAGTCCGCAAGGTATGGATGAATCAAGGTTCAGGAACAATTTATCAAGCGTTAAAATAAGTTTAATTTTCTTTGAATTGATAGAATAGGTGTGAACCAGGTTTTTGGTTAATGTGGTAATATATTCAGAAAAATTGACTGCTTCAAAGTTTTTGGTCTGGTAAAGGCTTTCATGTATGAACGCCATGGATTTGATCCTGTTCTGGCATTCTTTGAGCAGGTTAAGCGCGTAGGTATCCTTTACATAAGATGACTGAAGGTTTAAGATACTGGAAATAACCTGCATGTTATTTTTTACCCTGTGATGCACTTCTTTTAAGAGTACTTCTTTTTCCTTCAGCGATTGGGTAATGCGTTCTTCATTTTTCTTATTTTCAGTAATATCAAAGCCTATCCCGGAGATCTCCAACACGTTGTTATCATTATCTTTAATAGGGTACAGGATCATCTGCCTGATAATTTTAATGCCGTTCCTGTTGGTTCTTTCCGAAATAAATTCAACCTGTTTTCCTTTAAAGGCTTCGTCATAGCGCTTATCCCACAGCTCATGAAAATCGGCACTTTTTGATGAGCGGATACTTTTACCCAATTGCGGATAATAGCCGTATAAATCGAAAATGGCTTTGGAATAATTCTGGTTGAAGGAGGTCAGTTTTTTATCGTAGCTGATGGTCCACATGAGCTGATCACCACTTTCGAAAATGGCTTTTAATTTGGCAGACTGTTCTACTATTTGTTTCTCAAACTGTTTGTTTTCGGTGATGTCATGCGCCAGACATGCAATTTCTATAATCTCACCATGTGAGTTACGGATTGGATTGAGATACGTTTCCTTATAGTTTAAATTGCCGGTTTCATCCAGTTGTTTTCTTTCAAATTTCAATGAATTTCCTGCCAGCACTTTTTTATAAAGCGGGTACCAGAAATTTTCGTATTCTGCCTTGTACTGTTTATCAATATGCAAGTGTAATTGCTTGCCTACAGCAGGTTCTATGTTATAATTAAATTTAAACACCTCACTAAAATTATCGTTGCAGGAAGTTAAAACAAAGTTGGTATCCACGGTCCATACAAGATACGCAGAGCTTTCAAAAATAGATTTTAATTTAGCGGCCTGGTCAAGGATTTTTTGTTCTGCCTGTTTCCTGTCTGTTACATCATGTGCTATAACAGCAATTTCAATGATGTCACCCTTTACATCCCTTATAGGATGCAGGTAAACTTCCCTGTAAGATACATTTCCTTTTAAATCCGTATTGGCAATTTCGAAAAACTCTAAATCGGTGTTTTTTTTCTTTTTAAAAATATTCCGGTACTTGCCTATCCAGAAATTGATGGTAGTATTTTGATCGCCTTTTAGCTTAACATTTTCTATGTAATCACCCACCTTAATTTCAAAACCAAATACTCTTTTGATATAATTATAGTAATTATTATTAAAGGAGGTGATGGTAAGGTCCTTGTTTACAGACCAGATTAAATGCGAGGTATTATTGAAAATAGCTTCGTATTTGGTAGTTTGCGTTACGAGCTCGTGCTGAATTTTTTTACGGTAATTAATTTCCTTAATAAGTTCTTTATTAAGATCTTCTGCTATTTCCGCACGGATCCTTTCTTTTTCGAGCTTTTTTACATCAGAGATGTTGGAAATAATGGTTTGCACGCATTTTTTACCATTATATACAAATGGAACGGTTTTTAGCTCAACATCAATAACATTATTTTTAAGCGTTTTAATGCGATACGACCTGTCGTCAAGCTCTTCGCCATTAATGGCCCTGGTCATCCTTGCAATTGCTATATCGAGCTGCTTGCGGTCGTGAAAATAATTGAACAGGTGGCTACCAATGATCTTATTTACATGAGTGCCTTCTAAAATACCCAATGCTGTTTTGTTACAGTATAAGCATACACCATTATCATGAATTAAGATCCCGATGGGGGATGTATCCAATAAATTCTGGTAATTATTCCACTTTTGTTCCAGTTCTACCCTGTAATTCTTTTCAGCGGTAATATCACGACTTACACCCAGAATAAATTTGATTTTCCCATCATCATCAAATATAGGTGAGTAATTATCTTCAAGCCAGATGAGCTTACCCGACTTTGTTTTATACTGAAATATGCCTGCTGTAAATTGAAGTGTATTATTTTTTTGTTTGCGGGCAATTACATCTTCAAAATCGATATACCCCTTTTTATCAGATACAATAGATTGTGCCAGGTGCGAATTGCTGTAAAACTCTTTCGGGCTATACCCCAGTATGCGTTTTATAGAAGGGCTTACATAAATATATTCGGGATTGGGATGGTAGGTGAAGAAAAAGATAATGTCATTTGAATTTTCGGCTATCAGCTTAAATTTTTCTTCTGTTTCTTTTCTTAGTAGTTCCTGTTGTTTTTCTTTTGTAACATCCCTGCTTATACCAATTAAGGTAATGATATTTCCCTGCTTATCTTTTAAATGCGAATACCGTGTTTCCAGCCATGCAATGGTTCCATCTTTTTTTAAATACCGGAAGACCGATTTATCGAGGGTTTTCCTGACATTTGATTTTTTGGCAATGATGGAGTTTGATCTTTTAACAAGCTCTTTATCATCACTCAATACTATTTTATTTCCGAATAAAAAATCGTTATAAAAATCCGTGGGAGAATATCCCAGTATTTTTTTTACCGAATCACTAACATAGGTATACCTACCTTTTGGTTTAAAATCGTATAAATAAATAATATCCGAAGCATTTTGTGATAAATGCTTCAGTGTTTTTTCGTTTTGTTTTAAGCTCTGTTCTTTTAATACTTCTTCTGTTATATCGCGCGTGATTCCCAGGTTACCAACATGGTTCTTTAGTTCGTCGAACTGTGGAATAATGCGCTCCTGAAGCCAAATATATTCTTTGGTTTTTAAATTTTTAAACCTGTAAATAAATGTTTGCGGCTTTTTTTCCCTTCTGAGTTTTTCTGATCCTTTTATAACGAGTTCTACATCATCGGGATGGATGTGCTTTAGTATATCGGTTGTTCCCTTAATGTATTTTTCACTGTAAATTTCTGGTCTTACACCTAATGTATCATGTACTTTATTGGATATAAACTTTAATTTACGGCCTTCTTTAAAATCAAGGTAATATACTACTTCGTCAATTCCCCTTAAAATTACCTGCAGGTCTTTTTTTATTTCCGTAAGCTCATCACGCGCCCTTACACGCTCTGATATATTGGTTATAATGGTTTGGATGGCTTTATTTCCATTAAACAGAATAGCATTTGATTTTACCTCCACATCTACTATTTCCTGCCTGGTATTTTTTATTTTAAATTCAAAAGAATTGAATTCTGCGCCATTGAGTATTTTTTTATTATTGGTTTTAATACGCGGATGGTATTCGGGAAGTACAAAATCGAAAATAGAATAATTTGAAAAATTCTTTTCAAATTCCTTACCGGCCTTAAAGATCTTAAGGGCTGTTTTATTAATAAAAAGGATGTTTGTATTGGAAAAGATAATAACACCAACCGGTAAATTTTGTAAGGCCGATATTAATAAACGGTCGGCTTCTTGACTTTTTTTGATCGCAGGAGCAGGTAAGGAATCTGTATTATTCTTTATCTTGCTTCTCATCTTGTTTTGCTTCTTTATCTAAGATTGTTTTATCCGGTTTTTTTGAATTAACGGAAGAATAATCCCTGATACTTTCTTCATAAGTAGGAGTTACTTTTGTACCCTGAAATTTAACTTCTATATCGTTTTCATAAAAAATGGTTAAGTAATTAAATCCTGCTTCATCAAAAAACTTCCAGTCGTTTTGCTTCATTCCTCCGGAATAACCGCCCTGTATCATTTTACGGCCGTTAGGATAATACCAGGTGTGTACACCATCTTCATCCCCGTTTAAAAAGCGGCCTTCATAGCGCAGCTTTTCTTTAGGCATATAATACCTTTTCCATAAACTATCGGGCTTATCATTTACATATTTTCCAATTTCTTTATACTCGGGGGTTTCATAAACCCACAGGCCTTCCTGCATATCATCAATATATTCGCCTTTTGTGAGTACTTTACCGTCTTCGGTATACTCTGTCATCACTCCATCACGTAAGTTGTTTATATAGGTTTCCTCGCGCATTAAAGCGCCATTTTCATAAAACCATTTCCATTCTCCCTGTGCTTTACCCTTTTTATCATATTTTCCTTTTTGCTCAATCTGGCCATTAGGATAGTAAAATACCCAGTCTCCTATACGTTTATCATTTGCATATAAGCCTTTTCCTCTGAATTCTCCTGTATTATGGTATTCTGTCCAAATTCCCACCCGGTTTCTTAAACTGTCCACAGCACCGTAATCTGTACGTACTCCTTCATTATAAACAATGGCAGAATCCGGTACGGGTCTGTTTCTGCAAACCTGTTTTTTAATCATCACATCACTTGTATCATCTCTTGCTACAGGAAGCGAATCGCAGATGTATTTTAACTTATAATGGTAATGTGTACCTACGGGCGCTCCGTTAATATAACCACCTTCATATTTCAGTGTTCCATCGTCGTAATAATCTTTATATACATCGAGGGTTGCCAGTTCAGGTGCATTTTTTACCTGTTTTCCATTATTAAATTTTTCGGTTGCCGTTAAATTTCCTTTTTTATCAAAGGATTTTGTATAACCATCAACAAGATTGTCTTTATATTTTTTTTCTTCCTTTAAATTACCATTCTCATAAAATTCCTTCCATACTCCTTGTTTTTTACCTGCCTCATCCTTGCGGTTAATGCGTTCTACATTGGCTAAAATACCACCCTGGTATTTAATGATGGAAATAATTGTGGAATCTTCTGCAAATTCATAGGCAGTACCGTCAGGACGGCCTTTTACGTAAGGTGTGATCTGTTTTACTTTTCCGGAAGGATAATAAGTGAAGGCATCGCCCTGTTTGATATCATTTACAAAAGGTTCTTTACTGCTAACTCTTTGATTGGTATCGTAGTTTAAGGTGTAACCATTTTTTTTTCCTTCAATATAAGCTACCGACTTGGTTATTTTCCCTTTTTCGGTATAGAATTTCCAGGTACTATCCAGTTGAAAATTCTTACGGTTTCCTTCGATTTTAACTTTACCGTTTTTATAATAATTTTTCCAGTAGCCATCAGGCTTACCGTCTACCATTGTTCCTTCTGATGATTTAGCGCCATTATCGTAATAAAATACATTAAACCCGTTTGGTGTGGATGTTTGCGAACGGAGGGTATGTGAAACGATAAATACTAAACAGAATATAAAAATTCTAAGTTTATTATATAAAAAGCTATAATTAGTTAATGGCACAAGAAATCTATTAAACATCTAATTTAAAATTTATAATTCACAACGTAAAATAATTAAAGGCCAAACTTCGCACTTAATTCCAGCATCTTACTGATGGGTTTCTTTGCTTTTTCTATCATTTCCTCACTCATTAAAAGTTCAGGCTGTTCATATTTTAAGGTATTGTATATTTTTTCCAGGGTATTTAATTTCATGTAAGGGCAATCGTTACAGGCACAGCTGTTATTGGGAGGTGCAGGTATAAATGTTTTTCCCGGACTTGATTTTTGCATCTGGTGGATGATACCGGTTTCGGTTAATACAATAAATTCCTGTGCATCGGATGTTTTACTGTAATTTAAAAGAGCTGTGGTACTACCAATAAAATCAGCATGTTCCAGTATAGCCGCTTCACATTCGGGGTGTGCTAATATCACTGCTTTTGGATGCTGTGCTTTTAATTTAATAAGTTTCTCCAGGCTAAAAATCTCATGCACCATGCAGCTTCCGTTCCACAATACCATATTACGGCCTGTTACTTTATTGATGTATGCTCCAAGGTTTTTATCGGGTGCAAAAATAATCTTCTGATCTTTTGGAAATGATTCTACAATCTGAACCGCATTGGTAGAGGTTACAATAACATCTGAGAGCGCTTTTATGTCTGCCGTACAGTTTACATAGGTTAACACTACATGATCGGGGTGAGCCGCTTTAAAAGCAGAAAATTCGTCAGGCGGACATGAATCTGCCAAAGAGCAACCTGCTTTGAGATCCGGAATAAGTACTTTTGTTTTGGGATTCAGAATTTTGGCAGTTTCTGCCATAAAATGAACTCCGGCAAATAAAATGATATCAGCAGTTGATTTTTCGGCTTGTTGAGCGAGCCCTAAACTGTCTCCAATATAGTCTGCAATATCCTGTATATCAGCATCTTGATAGTAGTGTGCCAGGATGATAGCATTCTTCTCTTTCTTAAGATGCGAAATCTCTTTGAACAAATCAAGCGATGGATCAATTTTTTTTTCGAGGTAACCTTTTTCTAAATTCATTATATATAATAATAAAATATTTTAAAAATTAAATTAATGGCTATTATTATAAGCTGTTAGTACAGTGTAAAAATAAGCTTTTGTTTACTAGGATTTATTACTAATCACAGTCTATTAACAAATATTAAACCAGATACGTGTTATTAATAGCGTGATTTATAGAGTAATACATAGTAATGAACAAATTGTTTAAATTGGAAACTGTGTGTAAGTTTATAAGTGAGTAACGTGTTTGTTATGTGAATAAAACTGTACAACCATCCCAATAGTTTTTGAAAGTAAATTTTGAATTATGTAAAATTACACTAAGTAAATTTGCTATTAACAAATCAGTATTTAATTACATAAACTTATTAACGCTAAATTTATTTATACACAGTATTTTTGTTAATTAGCCTGCTATATAAATACCTCACAGTCAACCTTGTTTCTTATGAGTGTTAATTAACGTTGATTACTATTAGTTAACAAAACTTTGAAACGTAAATAATATCATTATCAAACAATGTATAAAAACTCTATCATAAAACAGCTAAGGGTTACGCAAGTTATTAATGAAACCAAAGATGCAAAAACCTTTGTACTGAAACCTTTGAACAATTGGCTACCGGCTTATAAACCAGGGCAGTTCATTACTTTGGTATTTAATACCGTACACGGTGAGAAGAGAAGATCCTATTCCATGTCTTCTGCTCCCGGAATAGATAAAGACATTAGTATTACCGTTAAAAAACTGGATAATGGAGAGTTTTCACGCCTATTAATTAATACCGTTAAAGAAGGAGATATTTTAGAAAGTACCGGGATTAGCGGACAGTTTATTTTACCTGAACATAAACAGGATATTAAGCAGTTCTTTTTTATAGCAGCCGGAAGCGGCATTACACCTTGCTTTTCTTTATTAAAAACAATTTTGCATACAACCACCCATAAAGTTGTAGTGATTTATAGTAATAAAACCAAAGAAGATACATTGTTCTATGATCAGCTTGTTAATTACTTGGCTCAATATTCGGAAAGACTTGATATTAAATTCTTATTCAGCAATGAAATAAGTGTTTATAACAGTCGTTTAAGCAGCTGGCTATTGAATCAGTTATTAAAAGATTACCTGGCTGTTCCAAAACAGCAAGTTCTATTTTATGTATGTGGCCCCTTTGATTATATGTTAACGGTGGGGATCACCCTGTTAAGTGAATTTCCGGCTCATCATGTAATTAAAGAAGATTATAGTACACTTCCCCGGAAAATAACCCGTAAACCGCCCGATGAAGAAGAACATGAAGTTACCATTGTACTGGATCATAAAACCTATACTCTAAATGCACAATATCCAAACTCTCTACTGGACGCAGCTATAGCCAATAATATTCAGTTGCCTTACAGCTGTAAAGCAGGCCGGTGTGCCAGCTGTATAGCAACATGCACCAAAGGAGAAGTGTGGATGGCTTATAATGAGGTATTAACCGATGATGAAATAAAAAAGGGAAGGATATTGGTTTGCCAGAGCTACGCTATTGGCGGCGATGTAGAAATAGTATATTAAAAGAAAGCCATATCTTTACAGTCAAATTATATTAAAACAGAAACATGAATTTAGCTATTGGCAGTGACCACGCAGGT
>Ga0247736_10000281_pt1 | contig 18363 bp, 16 predicted proteins | sample UWRJL193509B2_FD_180935 | JGI IMG/M metagenome (GOLD analysis project Ga0247736, IMG submission 180935) | Plant litter microbial communities from Arlington Agricultural Research Station in Wisconsin, United States - UWRJ-L193-509B-2 | ecosystem: Environmental > Terrestrial > Plant litter >...
AAGCATTAACTGAAGCTGAAGGCGATATGACACGTGCAGAGGAAATCTTGCGTGTACGTTTTGGTAATAAAGCCAGCAAAGCAGCTGGTCGCGTAGCGGCTGAAGGTACAGTGGGTATTGCAATTGCTGCCGATGGTAAATCTGGCGCTTTGATTGAAGTGAACTCTGAAACAGACTTTTGTGCTAAAAACGAAGACTTTTTGAAATTTGTAAACGTGCTCGCTAACGTTGTTGCGACTGAAAAGCCAGCAGATATCGCGGCTTTAAGCGCATTATCTATCAACGGCGCAACAGTTGAAGAAACGCGCGCACAATTGGTTGGTAAAATTGGCGAAAACATTACGCCACGTCGTTTTGTTGCACCAGCAGTGCAAGGTAAATTGTATAGCTATGTTCACGGTAGCAAAATTGGTGTAATTTTAGATTTAGTGGGCGGCGATGATGCATTGGGTAAAGATTTAGCTATGCACATTGCAGCAGCTAAACCAAAATCATTAGACGCTTCTGGCATTGATGCAAGTTTGATCGAAGCGGAACGTCGCGTTGCGATTGAAAAGGCAAAAGAAGCAGGCAAGCCAGAAGCCATGTTAGAAAAAATCGCTGATGGCACTGTGCAAAAATTCTTGAAAGAAGTGACTTTGTTAAGTCAAATCTTTGTGAAAGATGACAAGTTAACGATTGAGCAGTTGTTGAAATCTAAAAACGCTTCAGTTGCATCATTTACCATGTACACGGTTGGTGAAGGCATTGAAAAAGTAGTCGTTGATTACGCTGCAGAAGTTGCAGCAGCAGCTAAAGTTTAAGTTACAAAAAAGCTAAATTTTGACTAAATTTTAATTTGCTATAATGAAAAAGTGGGCTTGGCATATTGCTGGCTCACTTTTTTTTCGCCAATTTTCAGATGTTAAGTTAAAGGCTTTGTTTAAACAGTTGACTAAGAATCTAGGTGAATCGACTTAATCCACATAAAAGAGATTATAAACTTAGTAAATAAACCCGCTAAAACAAACTTAACTCATGTATTCCATATATTTAATTTAGTGAAATTCCAGCAAAATCTCAGTAAAAATTTAGTAAAATCATAGGGTTTGTGATTAAATAATCGAAATATTAAAACAGGGTAAACCATGGCAAAACCAGCCTATAAACGCATTTTACTAAAACTTTCTGGCGAGGCATTGATGGGCGATGATGCTTACGGCATTAATCGTGCGACTATTAATGATATCGTGACTCAAATTAAAGAAATTGTCGATTTGGGTGTAGAAGTAGGCGTGGTGATTGGCGGTGGCAATATTTTCCGTGGCGTAGCGCCTGCAGCTGCTGGAATGGATAGAGCGACTGCGGATTACATGGGCATGCTGGCGACTGTGATGAATGCTTTGGCGTTACAAGATGCAATGAAGCATATCGGCATTAAAGCGCGCGTGCAAAGTGCGTTGAATATTGAGCAAGTAGCAGAGCCTTATATTCGTGGCAAAGCGATTCGTTATTTAGAAGAAGGCCGTGTCGTGATTTTTGGCGCTGGCACAGGTAATCCGTTCTTCACTACAGATACTGCCGCCGCTTTGCGCGGTATGGAAATCAATGCGGAGATTGTATTAAAAGCTACCAAAGTAGATGGTATTTACACGGATGATCCTAAAAAGAATCCTAACGCGACTCGTTATGAAACAGTGACTTTTGATGAGGCGATTATCAAAGATTTAAAAGTGATGGACGCAACTGCGTTAACTTTATGTCGCGATCAAAAGTTACCGATTTCAGTATTCAGCATTTTCAAGCCAGGTGCGTTAATGCGTGTAGTGATGGGAGAAAATGAAGGTACACGCGTGGTTATCGCTTAAATTTATAAAGTAAATCAAATTAAAAAGTAAAGTTGGAGAAGCATATGTTGGAAGATATTAAAAAAACTGCTGATTTAAAAATGCAGAAATCATTGGAGTCACTTAAAAATGATTTAGCAAAAGTGCGTACAGGTCGTGCGCATACAGGCTTGCTTGATCATGTAATGGTTGAATATTACGGTTCAATGGTGGCAGTGAACCAAGTGGCGAACGTAAATTTGGGCGATGCGCGTACGATTAACGTGCAGCTTTATGAAAAAAATATGATTGGCAAAGTGGAAAAAGCCATTCGTGATTGTGATTTAGGTTTAAACCCTGCGACAAATGGCGATTTGATTCGTGTGCCGATGCCAATGTTGACAGAAGAGCGCCGTCGCGATTTGATCAAAATCGTGCGTACTGAAGCTGAAGGCGCAAAAGTAGCGATTCGTAACGTACGTCGCGATGCCAATGATGCGCTGAAAAAACTGTTAAAAGATAAAGAAATCAGTGAGGATGATGAGCGTCGTGCACAAGATGATGTACAAAAAATGACTGATAAAGCCGTGATTGAAGTAGATAAATTGCTGCAAGTTAAAGAAACAGATTTGATGGCCGTTTAATTTTTAGGCTAATTTAAGGGTTAATCATTGAAGTTTTTTTCCAAACCATTATCAAGTTCTACGCAAACAATTCCTGAATCTGGTGAGATTCCGAATCATATCGCCGTCATTATGGATGGCAATGGTCGGTGGGCACGCAAACGTTTTTTACCGCGTGTTGCGGGACATAAGCGGGGCGTAGACGTTGTGCGCGATGTGGTTAAACAATGCGCCATGATGAATGTGAAATTTTTAACTTTATTCGCATTTAGTAGTGAAAACTGGCGTCGGCCAGATGAAGAAGTTTCATTCTTAATGGGCCTATTTATGGATGCGCTTAAACGTGAAGTCGTTAAGCTGCATGACAATAATATCCGTTTGATTTTGATTGGTGATCGTAGCCGTTTTAGTACGGAGCTGATTGCACAAATTGAGGCTTCTGAGCTGTTAACTGCCAATAATACGGGCTTGGTTTTAACAGTTGCGGCCAATTATGGTGGGCGTTGGGATGTGTTGCAGGCAACTAATCGTATGGTTAGCGCGTTGCCCCAAAAAGCTGGCCAGTTTGACGAAGAAGATTTATCACCTTATCTATCCATGCATTACGCGACAGAGCCAGATTTGTTCATCCGTACCGGTGGTGAAAAACGCATCAGTAATTTTCTATTATGGCAATTGGCTTACACAGAGCTTTATTTTACCGATACGCTGTGGCCAGATTTTGACTCGAAAGCTTTCAGCGCTGCCATTCAATCCTACCAAAAACGAGAGCGCCGCTTTGGCCGCACCAGTGAACAACTCACGGTAGGTGCTTAGTTTAATCATGCTCAAAACCCGCATCATTACTGCTGGCCTGTTAATTGCCGCTTTTATTCCTGCGCTTTTCATGCTGAATAATACGCTCTGGGCTTTTTGCATGCTGGCCATTTCGCTGCTGGCTTTGCAAGAGTGGGGCGTGATGATTAAGCTTTCCAAGCTTCAGAATAGCTTGTATTTAGTGCTCGCTGGACTTGGTGGAATTTTTGTCGTCTGGCTGATGACGCAATATGGCTTCCATTTATTCTTTTTTAAATCCTTGATGGTCTTTTTTGTAGCTGCATTATTTTGGCTGTTTATCGTGCCATTCTGGTTTAAAAGCAGATATTTAGTCAGCGATAAAATAGTAATGGCATTGTTAGGTTTGTTATTAATTGCATCACTTTGGCTGGCATTAATTTGCGCGAAGAGTGCAGATCCTGCTTTATTATTAGTGCTATTAGCAACGATTTGGATTGCGGACAGTGCGGCTTATTTTGCGGGTAAAAACTTTGGAAAAAACAAACTAGCACCAACTATTAGCCCAGGCAAAACGTGGGAAGGGGTGTTTGGTGCTTTGATTGCGGTAACTGTGTTCGGTGCGGTTTTATACTTCGGTTTCGATTTCAAAGAATGGGCGATTTTCCCCGCGTTATGGATCATTACCTTATTGGGTGTTGCTGGTGATTTATTTGAATCCATGATAAAACGTCAAGCGAAGCTAAAAGATAGTGGTAGTTTATTACCAGGACACGGTGGAATTTTGGATCGCATTGATGGCCTTATTCCCAGCTTGCCTATCGCTATCTTAATGATTTATCTATTTCATTATTTTAATAATTCTGTAGTTTAAAAATTTAACTCGGCCACCTAAATTGCAAAACCAATCTATTCAAAATCATGCTGTTAAAAATGTCACTATATTAGGCAGCACTGGCACAATTGGTTTGCAAACGTTAGACGTGATTGCGCGACATGCTGACCAATATCAAATCTATGCATTAGCGGCGAATTCAAGTGTAGAAGCCATTTTTAATCAATGTATTCAATTTAAACCAAAATTCGCGGTATTGCTGAATGAAAAATCCGCACTAGATTTACGTGCTAAATTAAAAGCGGTTAACAGTAAAACTGAAGTCATTTCTGGCATGGCAGGATTAGAACAAATTTCCAGCGATGACGCAGTGGATATTGTGATGGCAGCGATTGTCGGTGCGGCTGGGCTCAAGCCTGCGATGGCTGCAGCGCACGCAGGTAAACGCATCTTGCTAGCGAATAAAGAAACATTAGTGATGGCTGGCAGCTTGTTTATGCAAGCGGTTAAAGCGGGCGGCGCAACATTATTACCGATTGATAGTGAACATAACGCTATATTCCAAGTGATGCCACCACAGCAGTTAAGCCATTTGAGTGATGGTGGTGTGCGGAAAGTCATCTTAACTGCATCTGGTGGGCCATTTAGACAATTTTCGACTGCACAATTAGCCGCAGTAACACCCGCGCAGGCACTTAAACATCCTAATTGGGTAATGGGTGCAAAAATCACCATAGACTCTGCGACCTTGATGAATAAAGGCTTGGAAGTAATTGAGGCATATTGGCTGTTTAATGCCAAACCTGAACAAATCGAAGTGGTTGTGCATCCGCAAAGTGTGATTCATTCGATGGTGGAATATATCGATGGAAGCGTGTTGGCTCAATTGGGCAATCCCGATATGCGTACGCCAATCGCTTATGCACTGGGATATCCGGATCGCATTGATTCTGGCGTAGCTTCACTTAACCTGTTGGAAATCGCAAAATTAGAATTTGAAGCGCCTGATATCAAACGCTTTCCGTGTTTGCAACTAGCTTATGATGCCTTGCAACTCGGCGGTACAGCGCCAGCGATATTGAATGCGGTGAATGAAGTTGCAGTGGCCGCATTTTTAAATAATGAAATTGAATTTTTATCGATTGCTGGTTTGATTGAAAAAGCATTGACGCATATCCATGCAGAACCGGTGTCATCTTTGACGCAGTTGATTGATGTTGATCATGAAGCGAGACAGTTTGCGCAAGCCGAAATAATAAAAAGCAGTTTCGCAAAAAGTACTCACAAACAGGTGTTAAGCGCATGATGACTTTTTTAGCATTTATCGTGACAATAGGATTATTAGTCACGATTCACGAATATGGTCACTTCCAAGTGGCGCGCTGGTGCAATGTTAAAGTGCTGCGTTTTTCAATTGGTTTTGGCAAACCTTTGTGGCAAAAAACTTTTGGTAAAGATAAAACGGAATTCGTTTTAGCGGCAATTCCTTTAGGGGGTTTTGTCAAAATGCTGGACGAACGCGAATTAAAAGCCGAACACGAGCAAAATGCAGATTTAGTTGCAATTAACTATTCAGAAGCCGAGTTAGCGCGCGCATTTAATCGTCAAAATGTGTGGAAACGCATCGCAATCGTCTCTGCAGGCCCAATTGCAAACCTTTTATTAGCGATATTCTTATACTGGCTTTTGTTTATGCAAGGCGTAACAGGCATGCGTCCAGTAGTTGGCGATGTCGTGAAAAATAGTTTGGCTGCATCCGCCAGCTTAAAAAGCGGCGAAGTGATTCAAACTATTGCAGGTATGCCAATTAAAACTTGGACAGATGCGCGCTGGATATTGCTGGAACAATCACTAGAAAATAAAACGGTGACGATTGAAGCGTTAAGTAGTGACAATGAGTTACACGTGCATACGCTTAGTTTCGCTGGAATTAACAGCGACCCTGAAGTGGATATTTTGGAAAAAGTTGGCCTGGGCATGTTTAAGCCGAATATTCCCGCAGTGATTGGGGAAATTCTACCTAACAGCGCGGCAGAAAAAGCCGAATTTAAAGCTAACGACAAGATATTAAGTATTAACGGTGTCAACATGCAGGATTGGGAAAAAGTGGTGACGATAGTCAAAGCCAATCCGAATAAATCCTTACAAGTCAAAATTGAGCGTGGGCAAGAATTACGCACAATCGCTGTAGTGCCTGAGCAAGTCACAGAAAATAATCAAGCGATTGGACGGCTAGGCGCTAGCGTAAAATTAGATCAAAAAACGTTAGATGAATTTTTGATTAAAACGCAATATTCACCTTTGCAAAGTTTACAAAAAGCGATTTTCAAGACTTGGGATACCGCCACATTCAGTTTGAAGATGCTAGGTAAAATGATTACCGGTCAAGTTTCTATAAAAGGAATCAGCGGTCCTGTCACCATTGCGACATTTGCAGGTGAAAGCGCGAGTCTTGGACTGAGCACCTTTCTGAGCTTTCTAGCCTTGATTAGCATCAGCATTGGGGTGCTTAACCTTTTGCCAATTCCTGTGTTAGATGGCGGTCATTTGATGTATTATATCGTTGAAATATTAAAGGGCTCGCCAGTGTCAGATCAAACAATGCTGGTTGGGCAAAAAATAGGATTTGTGTTATTGGGGTTGTTGATGACCATTGCCATATTTAACGACTTCAGTCGACTATTTACGACCATTTAATTCTTACTGGTTTTTAACTTTTACTACAACTTAATTCGGGTTAATCATTTGTTCAAAATCCGCTATATCCCAGCCATTGTTTTAGCACTCTTTAGCCAGCATGTTTTGGCACTTGAGCCTTTTGTTGTAAAAGATATTCGCGTAGAAGGTTTGCAGCGTACCGAAGCCGGAACTATCTTTAATTACTTGCCCGTTCAAGTGGGCGACGTGATGAGCGATGAGAAAGCCACTCAAGCGATTAAATCACTTTATAACACTGGTTTTTTTAAAGATGTACGGATTGAAGCAGAAGGTGATGTGTTAGTTGTCACCGTGCAAGAGCGTTCTGCTATCTCTAAAATTGAATTCTCAGGCAATAAGTCATTTCCATCAGACAAGATGACCGAAGGGCTTAAACAAATCGGTATTTCTGAAGGGCTTATTTTCGATAAGTCGCAATTGGACCGCGCTGAACAAGAAATTAAACGCCAGTATTTATCACAAGGTAAATACAGTGCAACAGTTAAAGCGGTTGTTAGTCCGCAAGAGCGTAATCGCGTAGCGGTTAAATTTGAGATTGAAGAGGGTGTTGTTGCGAAAATTCGTGATATTAATATTGTTGGTAACAATGTTTTTACCACTGAAGATTTACGTGCCGAATTTTTACTGACCACGCCGAATTGGATGAGTTGGTGGAACAAAGACGATCAGTATTCCAAACAAAAGCTCACCGCTGATTTGGAAACCTTGAAGTCGTTTTACATGAATAAAGGTTACTTGGAATTCTCGATTGACTCCACGCAAGTGTCGATTTCTCCTGATAAGCAGGATATTTACATCACCGTAAATATTACCGAAGGTGAGAAATATACCATTAGCGATGTGAAACTGGCGGGCGAGTTGCAAGTGCCGGAATCAGAGCTTAAGTCACTGATTAAAATAGCAAAAGATGATACATTTAATCGTCAACTAATCACTGAATCAAGCAAATCTATTAGCGATCGTCTCAGTAATGAAGGCTATGCGTTTTCGAATGTGAACGCGATTCCTGAAATTGATAAAGTCAATCACACTGCTGCATTTACGTTTTTTGTTGACCCGGGTAAACGTGTTTATGTGCGCCGCATTAACTTAACAGGTAATACACGTACACGTGATTCTGTACTGCGCCGTGAAATGCGTCAGCTAGAATCCGCTTGGTATGCGGGTGACAAGATTGACCGTTCTAAAGTCCGTTTAGAGCGTTTGCAGTATTTTGACACAGTCGATATTGAAACACCTGCTGTACCAGGCAGCACGGATCAAGTAGACCTTAATATTAATGTGACAGAAAAATCCACAGGTAGCGTGCAATTTGGTGCTGGTTTATCCAGTAATGAAGGTGTGGTGTTAGGCGTTACAGTTAACCAGCAAAACTTCTTAGGTACGGGTAATCGTGTTTCTGCACAAATTAATACCGGTAAAGTGAATACTACTTACTCACTTTCTTACACAGACCCTTACTTTACGCCAGATGGCGTTAGTCGCGGTTTTGATATTTACAGGCGTGACGTGAATACCCGTTCATTGGATATTGGTACGTACAACAGCTCTTCATATGGTGCTGGCGTACGTTTTGGCTTGCCTTTGGGTGAAAAAGACTTCTTCAGCGCAGGCCTTACAGCGGATATTACCAAGATTGAATTATCCGATAATAGTCCTAAGCAATATTTAGATTTCTGCGGTAATACCAGTGGTTGTGATAGCAACTCGTTGCAACTGGCTTTGGGTTGGACGCACGATTCACGCGACAATACTTTGTTCCCGAACAAAGGTGTTCTGCAAAGACTGACTGCAGAAACCACTGTTCCAGGTTTAGATTTGCAATACTACAAACTGGAATATAAGCATGCATGGTACAAAGATGTAACCAAAGATGTGACATTAATGTTGAATGGTGAGTTAGGCTACGCAGATAGTTATGGCGGAAAGCAATATCCATTCTTTAAAAACTTCTATGTTGGTGGTGTGAACTCTGTGCGAGGTTTTGATAATGGTGCAATCGGCCCGCGTGATTTTGATCCAACAACAGGCCAAGATTTTGCAGTCGGCGGTACACGTAGGATCGTGGGTAATGCAGAAGTATTTATTCCTGTTCCGCTCATTAAAAACTCATCACAATTCCGTTTAAGTGCATTCGTGGATGCAGGTAATGTTTATGCTGAAAGTGAAAAGCTATCTCTCGGTACGTTAAGATATTCAACAGGTGTCGGTATCAGCTGGTTCTCACCATTTGGACCACTCAAATTGGTGCTTGCAAAACCGCTTAATGCAAAAGATGGCGATCAAACTCAAACATTGCAGTTCCAATTGGGCCAGCAATTTTAATCGCAAGATAGAATCGTCAAATAGGATTACCCCGAATAAGATTAATAGTAGAATAGGTCATGAATATTTTAAGTCATGATGTCAGGAGATTTGAATTGAAGCAAAAGTTAAAAACTTTAATATCTGCTAGTTTATTTACTTTAGTAGCCAGTATCAGCACAAATTTGGCGGCTGCAGAGCTTAAAGTTGGTTATGTACAAGTAGATAAAATCTTGCAAGAAGCACCACAAACTGCTGAAAGCGGAAAAAAATTGGAGCGTGAATTTGGTCCGCGTTCACAAGAACTTGAGCGTACGCAAAAACAAATTCGTGATATTGAAACTAGCCTAGATAAAGAAAGCGTCACCTTATCTGAAACTGAACGTCGTAATAAAGAGCGTGATGTTTCTAATCTAAAAGTAGAGTTCCAACGTAAACAGCGTGAACTGCGTGAGGATATTAATTTACGTAAAAATGAAGAGTTATCTGTTTTGCAAGATCGCATCAATAAAGCCGTGCAAACGGTTTCTGAGACGGATGGTTATGATTTAGTCGTTTACGGCGGTGTAGCTTATGCGAGCAAAAAAATCGATATAACTGATAAAGTTTTAAAGCTTTTGGGTAAAAAATAGGTTAAAAAATTAAGCGCAATTAAGTTTGATTATCTATGTTTGATGCGCTTTTTCTTAACAAAAATTCCTTATGAGCGCTTCTTTATCGCTTCAACAAATCGTTCACCAATTGGGCGGCTTAGTTTCTGGTGACGCTAACACACTAATAAGTCGTGTCGGTTCTCTAGCCTTTGCACAAACTGCAGCAATCAGTTTTTTCAGCGATACAAAATACACTGCACAATTAAATAATACAGCCGCAAGTGCCGTTATTATTAAGGCAGAACATGCCGCTTTGACGGATTTGCCTAAAATTATCACAGATAATCCGTATGCTTATTTTGCTAGATTGTCTCAATTATTAAATCCTCAACATATTGCCATTTCTGGCGTTCACGCTTCGGCTGTAATTGACGCATCTGTCAAATTGCCCGCTGACTGCAGCATTGGTGCAAATGTAGTTATAGAAGCTAATGTCACGCTTGGTAATCAAGTGACAATCGGTGCGGGTTGCGTTATTGAGCGCAATGCAACGGTTAGTGATGGCACCATATTAGAGTCAAATGTCACCATCAAGCATGGCTCTTATATTGGTAAAAACTGTCATTTGTTTTCTGGCTGCATCATCGGCAATGACGGTTTTGGCTATGCGGAAGAATCTACATCAGATAGCGACAAACACTGGGTAAAAATTCCGCAAATAGGCCGCGTGGTCATTCACGATCATGTGGATGTCGGCGCCAATACCACGATTGATCGCGGTGCGATTGATGATACCGTAATTGAAGAGGGCGTTAAGCTCGATAATTTAATTCAAATCGCACATAACTGCCGTATTGGCGCACATACGGTGATTGCTGGTTGTGTCGGCGTGGCTGGCAGCGCAGTAATTGGTAAACACTGCAAAATTGGTGGTGCAGCGATGATATTAGGACATCTGACCATTGCCGATGATGTCACAATTTCACCTGGCAGCATGATTACGCGATCGATTCCTAAAGCGGGAACTTACACTGCATTGATGCCATTTCAAGAACATGATGTTTGGCTTAAAACAGCAGCGAATATTCGCCATTTGAGTCAATTAACGGATAAAATAAAGGCCTTAGAAGAAGCGATTAAAAAGTTAACTTCTCAAAGTCAACAATAGAGAATGATATGGCAGACAACGCAATAAATAAAAACGATACAAATGGGATGGACATTCATGAAATTCTCGATCATTTACCACATCGTTATCCTTTCGTCTTAATTGATCGCGTTATTTCAATGGAAGTTGGCAAAGAAATTACCGCTTTGAAAAATGTCAGTGTCAATGAGCCATTTTTCCCAGGGCATTTCCCTTATCATCCAGTAATGCCAGGCGTGTTGATTGTAGAAGCAATGGCGCAAGCTGCGGCGATTCTTTCATTTAAGACAATGGGTACTAAACCCACGGATGATTCAGTGTATTATTTTGCTGGCATTGATAGTGCGCGTTTTAAAAAGCCGGTTTCTCCCGGCGATCAAATCATTCTGAATGTTAAGATTGATCGCATTTTAAAAGGTATCTGGAAATACACGGGCGTTGCTACAGTTGACGGTACGATTGTAGCCGAAGCTAATATGATGTGTATTTTGAAAGCAATACAAAAATAATAAAATCAATTAGTTAACTTAATAAATTAAAGTAACTAATTAATTGTAAATTTTAATTAAATTATTCAGAATCTAATCAATGTCCGTCAAAATTCATCCAACCGCTATTATTGACCCTAAAGCTGAACTGGATTCCAGTGTAACAGTTGGCGCTTATTCTACGATTGGCGCACATGTAAAAGTGGGCGCAGATACGCGTATTGCAAGCCATGTCGTGCTACAAGGCCCGACAACGATTGGTAAAAACAATCAGATTTTTCAATTTTCATCTTTAGGCGAAGCGCCACAAGATAAAAAATATCGTGATGAACCAACGACATTAGAAATCGGTGATAACAATACCATTCGTGAATTTTGCACGTTCAACCGCGGCACGATTCAAGATAAAGGCATTACCAAAATTGGCAGTGATAATTGGATAATGGCGTACGTACATATTGCCCACGATTGTACAATCGGCAATTACACCATTCTGGCCAACAATAGCTCGCTTGCTGGTCATGTTGACATACATGATTATGCTATTTTAGGCGGGTTTACGCTGATTCACCAGTTTTGTAAGGTTGGCGCCCACGTGATTACCGCAGTTGGTTCAGTGGTATTTAAAGATATTCCACCTTATGTGACTGCTGCTGGTTACGATGCTAAACCGCACGGCATTAATTCAGAAGGTTTAAAACGCCGCGGATTTAGTTTAGAAAGTATTGCCCAAATCAAACGCGCTTATAAGGCCTTGTATCGCAATAGTTTAACGCTTGAAGAAGCGAAATTAACCATAGCTAACATGCAAAAAGACTGCGCAGAAATTGCATTGCTAACTAATTTTCTAAAAATCTCAACACGCGGCATCGTCCGCTAATCTCATTAATATGCCTAAAATTGCAATTGTGGCAGGTGAGGCCTCAGGGGATTTGTTGGGGCACCACTTAATCCGTGCGTTAAAAGCAAAACGCAGTGACCTCACTTTTATCGGCATCGCAGGACCAAAAATGATTAGCGAAGACGCCAAATCATTATTCCCATTAGAAAAACTTTCTGTACGCGGTTATGTAGAAGTACTCAAACATCTTATTGGCTTACTTAAGCTACGCAAAAACTTATTTTTACAGTTATTAAGCGAAAAACCAGCTGTTTTTATTGGTATTGATGCGCCTGATTTCAATTTTTGGCTAGAGCGAAAATTTAAAGCGAAAGGCATTCCAGCCATCCATTACGTTAGCCCATCCATTTGGGCATGGCGCGGTGGGCGAATGGATAAAATCAAGCGCGCAGTGTCGCATGTTCTGGCTTTGTTTCCATTTGAGCCAGCTTTATATGAAGCTGCGAATGTGCCAGTCACTTATGTTGGGCATCCGCTTGCAGACGAATTGCCATTGGAGCCTGACCAAAAAGCGGCGCGCGAAACACTCAAGCTTAAACAGGATAAGTTAGTAATTGCCATGCTGCCAGGCAGTCGTCAAAGCGAAGTGAGTCAACATGCTGCACTGTTTGTTAAAGCTGCCCATTTGTTAACTCAAAAGTATGCATCCTCACAAATTTCATGTGCTCAGTTTTCAGGCGTACAGTTTTCCGGTATACAATTTTTAGTGCCATTGATTACACGAGAAACACGCGATATTTTCGAACATGCCATTCATCAAACCTATATGGAATATCCTGATATGGATATCGATTTGCAATTGCTTTTTGGCCATGCACATGATGCAATGGAAGCGGCAGATATTGTGATTGTCGCTTCAGGCACTGCTACGCTAGAAGCTGCTTTGTTGAAACGCCCGATGGTGATTACCTATCGCATGCCAGCATTAAGCTGGTGGATTTTGAAACGCATGCGTTATCAGCCATTTGTTGGCTTGCCCAACATTTTAGCGGGTAAATTTTTGGTGCCGGAATTGTTGCAAGATGAAGCAACACCAGAGAGTTTAACAGATGCTACACAGCGATTATTAAGTGACTCAAACTATCTTGCTGAAATAAAACAAGAATTCACTAAAATTCATTTAAGTTTAAAACAGAATGCAGCAGAAAAAGCTGCCAATGTTATTTTAAGTTACATTAAATAATTGACCGAAAACAGACTGATTTGCGGTGTGGATGAAGCAGGGCGCGGGCCACTTGCTTGCGGCGTTTATGCAGCAGCGGTCATTTTAGACATTAATCGACCTATTATCGGTTTAGCTGATTCTAAAAAATTATCCGAAAAAAAACGAGATTTTTTAAGTACAGAAATCAAATCTAAAGCATATGCTTGGGCAATTGCAAGCTGTACGCCGCAAGAAATTGATGAGATTAACATTCTGCAAGCTAGCTTGTTAGCAATGAAACGGGCGATTGAAGCGATGCTATTGCAATTTAATATAACGCCAGATATGGGTGAAATATTAGTACAAGTGGATGGCAATAAGTGCCCAAAAGTCGATTTGCCATGTGAGGCGATTATTCAAGGCGATAGCAAAGTACAAGCCATTTCAGCGGCATCTATATTGGCAAAAGTCGCGCGTGATGCAGAATGTTACGCGCTGGAAAAAGTGTATCCGCAATATGGCTTTGCTAAACATAAAGGCTATCCAACTCCTTTTCATGTGCAAATGTTAAGTTTGCACGGCGTATCACCCATTCATCGCAGAAGTTATGCGCCAGTTAAGCGCCTATTAAATCCAGAGTAATGAATTAAGCCAGCAATAAAAATACGGTAGGACGTTTATGTAATTCTGGCAATGGCGATTGCTTCCATACCGCAATCGTTTTTGTGGCAATCATTTCAGTACTCAAACTAATATCACATGCAATACACAGCTTGGTATTCGGATGGCATGTGCTTAAAATAGCTTCGAGCATATGTTGATTTCGATACGGCGTTTCAATAAAAATCTGCGTTTCTTTATGTGTTAAGGAGCGCTTTTCGATCTCTTTCAGCTTTACATTACGCGCCTGTTTATCAACTGGCAAATAACCCAAAAATGCAAATTGTTGACCATTTAATCCTGAAGCCATCAGGCTTAACAAAATAGAACTTGGCCCAACAAACGGAATGACTTTGATATTTTTTTGATGCGCAAGTGCTACTAATTTTGCACCAGGATCTGCAATACCTGGGCAGCCTGCATCGCTCATCAAACCGACATCTTGTCCTGCTAATAAAGGCTTTAGTAGTGCCGAAACATCTTTGTCATCGGTATGTTCATTGAGCAAGCTGAGTGTTAATTCGCGCACTGGTTTAAGCGTCTTGATGGTGCTTAAGAAATGACGTGCGGATTTTTCGCTTTCGACAATAAATATATCCAGTTTTTGCACGATAGCCACGACATCTGGCGGCAGAACGCTGGCGATATTGTCATCGCCAAGCGTCACAGGAACAAGATAAAGTGTGCCGAATTTAGTCAAAAGAGTGCTTTAGCATGTGTAGTTAACCTGTATAAATAGTAAATATTTAACTGTAGATTTTTATTGTTTAATACTTTACTTGCGCACGGTAAGTCAGCGTAGCTTTACCTTCCGCTGGCACCTCGATTTTCCATTCCGCTAAGCGACTATTGGCTTTAATGTGCGGATGACTTTCGCTGATAATTTTCCAATCGCCGCTAATCGGTTCTTGTATCGTCACGATTACTTTCTCTTTTTTTGCATTTTTCAATGTCAGTTCAAAAGCGCTTTCGTATAACTGATTGGTTTTTGAAGGCTTAGGCAATACTTTAAAATCGGTTTGTTTTTTGTCAGCGGTTACATCAAATGCCTCGCCCAATTTTAAACGCACTTTTTCATTTTTAGGTGTGTGGTCGATGTTATCTTCACCTACAAATTGTGCGTTACCTTTGCTATCTTTTTTGTATACACGCAAAATACCTTTTGGCAGCGGCATACCCAATTTACTAGTTTCTTTATTTTCAAACTCAACAAATACCCCCACTTTTAATTTGCTGCCAATTTCACCATACTGACCTTGGTAATAATAATCTGCACCTGTTAGTACCAATTCTTTTTTTACTGGCACGTTACTGGCTGATAACAGCGCAACTTGCTTGGTTTGGTTGTCGTTAATAGTGGTTGGGCGATCAAGTGAATATAAGTGATATTCCAATAAAGACTCTTCTGCCATTGGCGCCGCAGCTTCTGCCATCATCATATCGTTTTTACGCATTTGCACAGCCATTGCACGCGGCGATTGCTGCACACGATTCACATCGCCTGCTACCAATTGCAATTTAGCATTGCGATAAGTAGTGCCACTGGTGTTGGTTAATGTGACCCAGCCAGATAGGTCCAATTGATTTTCTTTGTCATTTAACTCTGCCACGTAATCCGCTTTCCAAGCCAAACCACCCGTCAAATAACTTAATTCAACCGTTTGATCGCTAACGCCTTTATTGTTAAATTGTGTGACCAAAGTTGGTCTGTCACGCAAATTTGCTGGTACGTCATCGTAAACGATACGATTAGTCGAAACGCCAGTTTCGATGCGATTGCCAACCTTGAGCACCACGCCATGATTAGCAGATAAAACAGTAGCTTGCTCAACGGTTTCTGCACCAGTTGTCGGATGCACTTTAACCAAGCCAACTGTTTTTCCTACGTATTTTTCAAGTATTTTTTCGGGTGTCAGCAAATCGAAATCAAAATTTTGTTCCAATAAAGTTAAGCTATCTGGTGCGTTAATGCTGCGTAACAAAGCCGTTTCTGGACTGATTCTGGCACTTACATCGCGCAGGGCAAGTGTATTTAAACCAGTTTTCAATTGTACTTTGCGTGTATCTTTAACTAAGGCTAAATCACCGTTATAAATCGTCACGGCAACGCTTTGTTGATCATTCAGCGTGCTTTGCGTTTCACCTGAAATATTGGCTGAATTGTTATCCAAGGCAAATGCTCCCATTGATAAAATACTGCTTGATACGATACTGGTAACCGCTAAAACAATAGAACGGCGTTTAAACATATTAATCTCCCAAACGATGATGGATTGCTGGTGACATTGCCTGAACAAATGTCTCTAATCAAACGGCTAACGTCTGTCGTTAAATTACGCTGACACCTTCATTGTTGAGCATGGTGATCAGCTTGATTAAAGGCAGGCCAATCAATGCATTAGGATCGTCTCCGACCATGCGTTCAATTAGCGCGACACCTAAACCTTCCGATTTTGCGCTACCAGCGCAATGATAGGGCTGCTCTTTGGCTAAATAGTTTTCAATTTGTGCATCCGTTAACTCTCTAAAACGCACTAAATAAGGCACGACTTCGGCTTGCATATTGCCAGTCGCGGCATTAAATAAACAAAGCGCGCTGTGAAAGGTCACTTCACGCCCGCGCATCATTTTTAGCTGTTTAGTCGCATTGGTGTGATTCAATGGTTTGCCTAATTGCTCACCATCTAAAGTAGCCACTTGGTCGCAGCCGATGATTAACGCGTGCGGATATTCGCTGCCAATCTTTCTAGCTTTATCTTGCGCTAGCCTTAAAGCCGTTTCGTATGGCTTTTCATTTTCCAACATAGTTTCATCTACATTTGGTGAAATGCAGCTGAACGGTATCTGTAGCTTTTGCAGCAGTTCACGCCTGAAAATGGAGGATGACGCTAAAATTAATATTTGTTTCATAGGTTTTATTGAGGGCTTTGATTTAAGACTTTATTTTATCTTTTGGAAAAAACTAAAGCCGATAGTACGTTAACTATCGGCTTTAAATGGTTAACACTCTTTTATTGTGGCAAGATTATTCAGGTTGAATTTCAAGTAGAGACTCATCTGGCGTAACTGTATCGCCTTTGGAAACGTGCACTGCAACCACAGTACCCGTTTTAGAAGCTTGAATCTCATTTTCCATTTTCATCGCCTCAATCACTAAAACGCCATCGCCTGCTTTTACTTTGTCGCCAACCGCTACTTTTACCGCCACAATCGTTCCTGGCATCGCAGTTGTTACGCAACCAGCATGATGTGGGCGAGGGCGGCCATTGGCAGTTTTTGAACCGGCTTTTTTCTTATCTACACTTTTTGCGCCATTGCTGGTTGCGCCGTTACTAGAAACTTCGATTTCACTTAAAGTTTCAACGATCACTTCTTCTGCAATGCCGTCTACAGAAACATAGAATGGACGCAAATCTTCACCTTCGTGACCGCTGCCAGTTAGTTTGATGTGGAAAGTTTCGCCATGTAACGTTACATTAAACTCGTTTGGCGCAAAGCGTGAAGCACTAGTGTGAGCAGCATCTTTGGTTAATAAAGCATCTGGTTTTAAACTGCCTGCATTGCGTTCTTGCAGAAAGGTTTTGCCGATATCTGGAAACATCGCGTAAGTTAAAACATCTTCTTCGCTCTTCGCAATGCGGTCAGACTCAGCCTGTAACTTAAGCATTTCTGGCTCTAATAAATCAGCAGGGCGGCAAGTAATTGCTTTAGCATCGCCAACCGCTTGTTGTTTTACGGCTTCATTTACTGGCGCTGGCGATTTGCCATATTGACCGAGTAAATAGTTTTTCACTTCATTGGTGACTGATTTATAGCGCGAACCTGTCATCACATTCAAAACGGCCTGTGTGCCAACGATTTGTGAAGTTGGTGTAACTAACGGCGGGTAACCTAAATCTTCACGCACGCGCGGAATTTCAGCTAGCACTTCATCCATACGATCTAGAGCGCCTTGTTCTTTTAACTGGTTGGATAGATTCGAAATCATGCCGCCTGGCACTTGATTGACAAGCACACGTGTATCGACACCAGTAAAATCACTTTCAAATTGCCAATATTTTTTACGTGTTTCGCGGAAATAAGCGGTGATTTCTTGTAGCTTACCTAAATCTATACCAGTGTCATATTCCGTGCCAGCTAAGGCTGCGACCATACTTTCAGTACTTGGATGGCTTGCTCCTTCCGCAAAAGACGAGTTACAGGTGTCGATAATATCGGCGCCACTTTCAATGCCTTTTAGCAATACCATACTAGCCAGTCCAGAGGTGGCATGACTATGCACATGAATAGGTAAACTGACCGCAGCTTTCAGTGCTTTTACTAGATCGGCGGCTACTTGCGGCGTTAACAAACCCGCCATATCTTTAATAC
>Ga0247736_10000285_pt1 | contig 18225 bp, 14 predicted proteins | sample UWRJL193509B2_FD_180935 | JGI IMG/M metagenome (GOLD analysis project Ga0247736, IMG submission 180935) | Plant litter microbial communities from Arlington Agricultural Research Station in Wisconsin, United States - UWRJ-L193-509B-2 | ecosystem: Environmental > Terrestrial > Plant litter >...
GAAGCGAGTGAGAAGGATCTGCATCACGGCCTTATCGAGGCGGTCGAGCCCCAGGGCATCCACGTCATAGAGATCAAGGGCGGCATTGACGGCAGGAAGGCTTGCGTCGGTGCCGTGCACCAGGGCGTAGTCGCGCACCCGGCGGAGCAGACGGTTGGCGATACGCGGGGTTCCGCGGCATCGTCCCGCGATTTCTGCGAGTGCGCGTTTGTCGATCGTGAGGCCGAGCAGAACCGCGGCGCGGCGGAGCACTTGCTCCAGTTCGGAGTCGTCGTAGAACTCGAGGTGTGCGGTGAATCCAAAACGATCGCGCAGCGGGTTGGGAAGCAAACCCGACCGGGTGGTTGCTCCAACAAGCGTGAACGGGGACAGCTCAAGCGGAATGGATGTCGCGCCCGCTCCCTTGCCCACCATGATGTCGATGCGGAAGTCTTCCATCGCCAGGTAGAGCATCTCTTCGGCCGAGCGCGCCATCCGGTGGATCTCGTCGATGAAGAGCACTTCACCGGGGGTAATCGACGAGAGAAGCGCGGCAAGGTCGCCCGCGTGCTGGATCGCGGGACCGCTCGACATACGCAGGGGCCGACCACTCTCGTACGCGATGATCATGGCGAGGGTAGTTTTGCCGAGTCCGGGAGGACCTGCAAGAAGGATGTGGTCGGGCGTGCGGTTCTGGATGGCCGCGGCCTGCAGGAGCAGCTCGAGCTGGCCGCGCACCTTGGTCTGCCCCACAAACTCGTCGAGCGACTGTGGTCGAAGGGCACCCTCGAAGGCGAGTTCTGCCTCGGACTCCGGGACGGGACGCAAGATCGCCTCGGCAGCGTCGTCGTTGACGGCGCTCACGAGCCCGACCCCGCGGTGGAATGGGCGGCCGGTCCGAGACGCGTCAGCGCAAGACGGAGCAACGCGGGCACAGCAGCGCGCTCGGTGTCGGTCGCTACCGCCAGGGCATCCTCCACGGCCTGCGCCGCCATCCGGTCATTCCACCCGAGCCCCACAAGTGCGGCGAGCACACTGTCGGCGACGGAGGTCGTTTTGGGGGCGGCGGTTCGTTTGGGGGTGACGCTGACGGACAGTTTGCCCGTGAGCGACAACACAATGAGTTTTGCCGTTTTGGGGCCGATACCCGACACCTTGCGGAATGCGGAGTCGTCTTCGAGGGCAACCGCCTGCACGATCTCCCCCGGGTCCATCGCGGCGAGGACGCCGAGAGCCGACTTGGGGCCAACACCGGTCACACCACGGAGCGCGTCGAATACCGTGAGCTCGTCGGCGTCGCGGAACCCGAAGAGACTCATGTCGTCTTCTCGGACGATGAGCGCAGTGCGCAAGGTTGCTTCGGAGCCGAGGCGCAGTGAGAGGGCGTGCTCCGGGGTGACGTGCACCGCGAGGCCCACTCCCCCCACTTCAACCACAATCTGGTTTCCGGCAATGGCCAGTACAGTGCCACGCACAGATGAAATCATGTACCCAGCCTACGAGCGACCGCCGACTTCTCGGCCGCACGCCACGCTTCCTGCGCGGGGGTGAGGGTGGATGCGCCGGGGACAGCACTCGAAATGCCCGACCGCCACGCGTGGCAGAGGGCAAGGGCAAGGGCGTCGGACGCGTCGGCGGGTGTCGGCGGAGCATCCAACCCCAACACCCGGGCCACCATGGTCGCCACCTGCTTTTTGTCCGCAGAACCGTACCCGGTTACCGCGGCCTTGACCTCACTCGGAGTGTGCAGGCCAACGGGCAGACCACGAGCTGCTGCCGCGTACATGGCGACGCCGCTCGCTTGGGCGGTTCCCATCACGGTGCGCACGTTGTTTTGGGCGAAAACCCGCTCCAACGCGACCGCTTGGGGCTTAAATTCGTCGAGGAGTACAGCGATCTGGTCACCGATGATGAGCAAACGCTGCTCAAGCGGCATGTCAATGGGGCTGCGGATGACGCTGACGTGGACCAGCTTTGCCGTGCGCGACGGCTCCACGTCAACGACACCAACGCCGCACCGGGTGAGCCCCGGGTCAATGCCCAGAACTCGGACGGACACGCCTACTCTTGCTCTTCGTCCAGCGCGGCCTGGACGTCGGCGGGAATCTCGAAGTTGCCGTAGACGTTCTGCACGTCGTCGTTGTCTTCGAGGGCGTCGATGAGGCGGAAGACTTTCTGCGCCGTCTCCAGGTCGACCGCGATGGTGAGGCCGGGAACGAACTCCACGTCGGCAGAGTCGTAGTCGATCCCCGCATCCTGCAACGCGGTGCGCGTTGCGAGCATGTCGTGGGGTTCGGTGATGATCTCAAAGCCCTGGCCGCGGTCGGTGACCTCTTCGGCTCCGGCGTCGAGAACAGCAGCCAGGACGTCGTCCTCGGTGAGCTCGTCGGTTTTCATCACGGAGACAACACCCTTGCGGCTGAAGTTGTAGGCGACACTGCCCGGGTCACCCATGGTTCCGCCGTTGCGGCTCATGATGGTGCGCACGTCCGCCGCAGCGCGGTTGTGGTTGTCGGTGAGGCACTCGATCAGCAGAGCGATGCCGCCGGCGGCGTAGCCCTCGTACATAATCGTTTTGTAGTCGACGACTTCGCCGAGCTGGCCCGATCCGCGCTTGACGGCGCGGTCGATGTTCTCGTTCGGAACCGAGGTCTTTTTCGCCTTCTGGATGGCGTCGACGAGCGTCGGGTTACCGGAGAGGTCTGCACCGCCAATCTTGGCGGCGACTTCGATGTTCTTGATGAGCTTGGCGAACGACTTTGCACGGCGCGAGTCTTTGACTGCTTTTTGGTGCTTGGTGGTTGCCCATTTGGAGTGGCCTGACATAAGGAACATTCTAACCAGCGAGAGCAGTCCCGTTGAGCCCCTCACTCGCGCGGTGGAAATTTTCCCGGTCGAAACCGTGGATTACTCGCGTCAGCGCGAACGAACCTTGCGCAGAAAGTACTCGTGGAACCGGGTGTCGCCCGTTACCTCAGGATGGAAGGACGTTCCGAGCAGGTTGCCCTGCTCCACCGCGACGATCCGGCCGTCGGGCAGTGTTGCGAGGGCGGTGACGGTCTCGCCGATTTCCTCAACCACGGGCGCGCGGATAAATACCGCGTGCACAGGCGGGTCGCCGATCTCGGGAACAACCAGGTCGGTCTCGAACGAGTCGAGTTGAGACCCGAAAGCATTGCGGCGCACGGTGACATCGAGTCCGCCAAGGGTGTGTTGGCCATCGATGGCATCCCGCACCCGATCGGCCAACATGATGAGCCCCGCGCAGGTGCCGTAGACCGGAAGCCCGTCGGCGATCGCTGCCGTGAGCGGCTCGGCGAGCCCAAAGAGTCGGCTGAGTTTGTCGATCACCGTCGACTCCCCGCCAGGGATGATCAGGCCGTCGACAGCGGCGAGTTCCTCGGGGCGGCGCACCGATACGGCGTCCGCGCCCAGGGCAGCGAGCACAGCGAGGTGCTCACGAAAATCGCCCTGGAGCGCAAGAACGCCAATCGTTGGAGTATTACCAGCCACGCTCGGCCAGGCGGTGCGGCGCGGCGAGGTCGGACACGTTGATACCGACCATGGCCTCACCGAGTCCACGGGAGGCCTCGGCGATCACGCTGGGATCGTTGTAGAAAGTGGTGGCCTTGACGATTGCTGCGGCACGCTGGGCGGGGTTACCCGACTTGAAGATTCCCGATCCGACAAACACACCGTCGGCGCCGAGCTGCATCATCAGGGCGGCATCCGCGGGGGTGGCGACTCCCCCGGCGGTGAACAGCACTACTGGCAGCTTGCCGGTGCGGGCGATTTCCACCACGAGGTCGTACGGTGCCTGCAGTTCCTTGGCAGCGACGTACAGCTCGTCGGCGCTTTTGGCGGAGAGCGCAGCGATCTCGCCCTTAATGGTGCGGATGTGCTTGGTGGCTTCGGAGACGTCACCGGTGCCAGCCTCGCCCTTCGAGCGGATCATCGCTGCACCCTCGGTGACACGACGTAGCGCCTCGCCCAGGTTGGTTGCGCCGCAGACGAAGGGGACGGTGAAGTTCCATTTGTCGATGTGGTTGACGTAGTCGGCCGGGCTCAGCACCTCGGACTCGTCGATGTAGTCAACACCGAGCGCCTGGAGAACCTGGGCCTCAACAAAGTGGCCGATGCGGGCCTTGGCCATCACGGGGATCGAGACGGCGGCAATAATGCCGTCGATGAGGTCGGGGTCGCTCATGCGGGCGACGCCTCCCTGCGAGCGGATGTCAGCGGGTACACGCTCGAGCGCCATCACCGCAACAGCGCCGGCATCCTCGGCGATCTTCGCCTGGTCGGCGTTGACGACGTCCATAATGACACCGCCCTTCAGCATTTCTGCGAGGCCGCGCTTGACGCGGTTGGTGCCCAACTGATCTGACGTGGTGCTGTCGCTCATGGTCCTAAATTCTACTAGTTACCAAATTGCCGAGGGCCGGAGCGGGTTTGCCCGGCCGAGTGAGAAATCAAATGTGGGACCGGATGCCGCTAGGCGAAGTCCGGCCATGCTGCAGCCACCTCGGCGCGCACGTCACCGAGCAGCCGAGGGATCGCCTTGGTGCCGGCGATGATGGGGAAAAAGTTCGAGTCCTGTGCCCAGCGGGGAACTACGTGCTGGTGCAGGTGCTCGGCGATACCGGCGCCGGCGATACGACCCTGGTTCATTCCGATGTTGAACCCGTCGGAGTTCGACACCGCGCTGAGTACCCGCATGGCCGTCTGCGTCATCGTCGCGATCTCCGCGGTCTCTTCGGGAGTAGCGAGGTCATAGGTGGACACGTGGCGATACGGGCAGATCAGCAGGTGGCCGCTGTTGTATGGAAAGAGGTTGAGGAGAGCGAACGCGTGTTTTCCGCGCGCGACGATGAGTGCTTTTTCATCGTCCAAGCTGGGAGCGACGCAGAACGGACACAGCTTCTCCCCCGGCGGCTGCCCGTTCTCGATGTAGACCATACGGTGCGGGGTCCACAGCCGCTGGAACGCGTCGGGCACAGCGGCGAACTCGGACGAGGACTCCACCTCGTACTCGATCCCGTCGATGTCTCGTTCCCGCACGGTGCTTACACCTGCGCTTTCGTCGCGATCGCGTCGAGGATACGGGCGATGGCCTCGTCAACGGGGATGCCGTTCTCCTGGTGTCCGTCTCGGAACCGGAAGCTCACAGCACCATTAGCGCGGTCCTCTTCGCCGGCGATGAGCTGGAACGGGATCTTCTGCATCGTGGCGTTACGGATCTTTTTGGGCATGCGGTCGCTCGACAGGTCGATGTCAGCGCGGACGCCCTGCTTCTTCAGGCGGCCGACGATCTCGCTGAGGTACTCGGCGTACTCCTCGGCAACGGGGATTGCCACAACCTGCACGGGCGAGAGCCACACGGGGAAGGCTCCGGCGTAGTGCTCGAGCAGAATCGCGAAGAACCGCTCGATGGATCCGAGCAACGCGCGGTGGATCATCACGGGCTGCTGACGGGTTCCATCGGCGGCGGTGTACTCGAGCTCAAAACGCTCGGGCTGGTTGAAGTCGAGCTGCACGGTGGAGAGCTGCCAGGTGCGACCGATGGCGTCACGCGCCTGGACGGAAATCTTCGGGCCGTAGAACGCAGCTCCACCGGGGTCGGCGACGAGCTCGAGGCCGGACTCGGTCGCCACCTGGCGAAGTGTCTCGGTCGCGTCATCCCACGCCTCGACGGATCCCACAAACTTCTCGGGGTCGCGGGTCGACAGTTCGAGGTAGAAGTCCGTCAGTCCATACCCGCGCAGGGTCTCGAGAACGAACTCGAGCTGGCTGGCGACCTCAGTCTTGACCTGCTCGGGGGTGACGTACACGTGCGCGTCGTCCTGGGTGAGGCCACGCACACGCGTGAGGCCGGAAAGCTGGCCGCTCTTCTCGTAGCGGTACACGGTACCGAATTCGGCGAGGCGCAGCGGGAGTTCACGGTAGCTGCGTCCGCGTGCCCGGTAGATCAGGTTGTGCATCGGGCAGTTCATGGGTTTGAGGTAGTAGTCCTGGCCCTGACGGGTGACGTGACCCTCCTCGTCCACTTCCTCGTCCAGGTGCATGGCCGGGAACATCCCGTCCTTGTACCACTGGAGGTGGCCGCTGGTCTCAAAGAGCGAGGCCTTGGTGATGTGGGGCGAGTAGACCTGCTCGTAGCCGTTGGCGATGAGACGGTCGCGCATGTAGTTCTCGATTTCGGCCCGGATGATTCCGCCCTTGGGGTGGAAGACCGCGAGTCCGGAACCGATCTCGTCGGGGAACGAGAACAGGTCGAGGTCGTTACCCAGCTTGCGGTGGTCACGTTTGGCGGCCTCCTCGAGACGCGCCTGGTACTCGCGCAGCTCTTCTTTTGTCGCCCAGGCAGTGCCGTAGATACGCTGCAGCTGCTTGTTCTTCTCCGACCCGCGCCAGTAGGCCGCGGCGGTACGGGTCAGTGCGTAACCGTTGCCCACCATTCGGGTGGAAGGCACGTGGGGTCCGCGGCAGAGGTCCTTCCAGTAGACCTCGCCGGTCTTGGCGTCCACGTTGTCGTAAATCGTGAGTTCGGCGCCGCCGACCTCGACGGACTCGCCGTCGTCAGTTCCGCCAGCACCTTCGCCGACGTTGCCCTTGAGGCCGATCAGTTCGAGCTTGTACGGCTCGTTCGCGAGTTCGAGACGCGCGTCGTCGTCCGTGACCACACGACGGGTAAAGCGCTGGCCCTGCTTGATGATGCGGGCCATGGCTTTATCGATGGCCTTGACGTCTTCCGGGGTGAACGGAGTGTCGACGTCGAAGTCGTAGTAGAAGCCGTCAGTGATGGGCGGACCAATTCCGAGCTTGGCTTCGGGGTTGATCGACTGAACGGCCTGGGCCATCACGTGGGCGGTGGAGTGGCGCAGGATCGAGAGACCGTCGGGCGACGTGATGTCTACCGGCTCGACGATCTCGTCGGGGCTGACCGTCGTCGCCATGTCCCTCAGCTCGCCGTCAACGCGAATCGCGATGATATTGCGGTCGGGGAAAAGGTCGAATCCAGTCTGCAGAGCACTCATTCTGACAACTTTAGTGCCGCATGGAGCCCCTGCTGTTCCGCCCGGTCAAAACAGGAAAGCGGGTTAAAACAAGAAAGCCCCGGATAAACCGGGGCTTTCTTTTCTGTGAGCGATACTGGGATCGAACCAGCGACCTCTTCCGTGTCAGGGAAGCGCGCTACCGCTGCGCCAATCGCTCATGCTTTTTTTCAATTGTAGATTCAGTAACAACCTGCGGAGTTACTTTATCCGAGGTGGCGACGGGATTTGAACCCGTGTGGACGGCTTTGCAGGCCGCTGCCTCGCCTCTCGGCCACGCCACCGTGTGGTGGTATTCCGGCCCCGGTTTCCCGGGGCCGGACTTTCACTCGAGCGGATGACGAGATTCGAACTCGCGACCCTCACCTTGGCAAGGTGATGCGCTACCACTGCGCCACATCCGCACTTGCTCGCATTCCTGCGTGCTTGAAGACTCTAACCCACGGGTGCCACGGAAACCAATTCGAGGGCAGAAAGCGTGTCGGCCGGGCGTGTCTCACTGATGTCTCGCGGATTCCCGCACCCGTTCGGATGTGGTCCGAATCTGTGGCAAGATTGACGAGTTCGCGCGATTGGCGCAGCTGGTAGCGCGCTTCGTTCACACCGAAGAGGTCATGGGTTCAAGTCCCGTATCGCGCACGAACACAAAGCCCGGCCGAGAGAAATCTCGGCCGGGCTTTTTTGTGTCCTGGTACCACTTACCCCGGCCATTGACGCCAGGGCAGTGGAAGAAACGGCACTCGCTCGCCCGCGGCCGCGCCCCGTGGTGGCACCACGAGTACTCCCTGCGCAGCGGCTAGCCCCCGGAGCATCCCGGACCCCCGCCATGCCAATGGCTCTGCTTTCGCCGCCGTCACGCCGAACGGCACCAGGCTCGTGCGCCCGGGCGCACCCGGAATGACCTCACCGAGCACCACGTCGTCGAGAGGCTGAGGCGACCTGTCGGCCAGAGCATCGAGGAGAGGCTGCGCAATGGTGAGCAATCCCATGATTGCCGCGAGCGGATTGCCGGGAAGCCCGACCACGTAAACGCCGGTGGGCAGGCGCGCGAGAACACTCGGAGCGCCCGGCCGCATCGCTACCCCGTCCACCAACACGGTTGCACCGCACTGCGCGAGCGCGCGATGAAGATGGTCAGCATCGGACGCCCCCGTACCGCCGGTGGTGATCACCACGTCGACGGGGCCACTCTCGCCGAGACCGAACAGCGCATCCGCCAGTCGCTGTCCGTCATCGGTGAGATGAATCAGCGACACAACATCGGCCCCCATCATCGTCAGAAGCGCAGGCAGTTGTGGTCCGAAGCTGTCCCGCACCTGGCCTGGATTCGGGATGCCCGAGGGCACAACTTCGGTGCCCGTGGTGACGAGTGCGACCCGTGGCCGACGCGCAACGACCAGCACATCATGGCCACACGCGGCAGCGACGGCGACGTGTGCAGGCGATAGCACGTCGCCCACGGGGAAAATCCGCTCCCCCGCACGAGCCTCCTCGCCGGACGGACGAACGTGCTGCTGCGCGGTGGGCTCGGCGATACCCGCGAATGCATTGCGCACGAGTCGACGGCTGTCGGGCGGCCCGGTTTCGGTACCGTGCTCGCTGCGCAGGATCCCGGAGGTTCCCGGCGGCACAAGTCCCCCGGTGACAATCATCACGGCCTGCCCGGGCAGGATCTGCGGCGAAAGGTGCGGCACAAGCTGCGGCGCGCGCACAAGCTCCCAGGGCGGCTCCCCCGCCACAGCCCATCCGTCCATAGCCGACGATGCGTAATGCGGCACATCGATCCGGGCATAGACCGCCTCCGCGAGCCGTCGCCCGGCGGCGTGCTCCAGGGGTACCGCTTCAGCACCGAGGGGTGTCACGGCGGCGGCGATGGCGCGCGCGGTAGGCCAATCAACAGCGGGATTCCGGATGCTCCGCTGCGCCACAGTCGTCGGATCAACCTCGGCCATCAGGGCGCAGGCGACGGCGGGGTGGGTGCTGCTCCTATATCCGCCGCGGAACCGTATTCGGCACTCAGCCGCAGTGCTGCTGTTGATGCCGCGGTAATCGCGTCGTGGGCACTCAGCGCACCCGTGGCAGCCTGACCCGCCGCGTACCCCACCAAGAATGTGGTGAGAGGTGCGGCCGGGCGCACCACGGCGTGGGCGACCTTGCCCGCCAGCCCGAGGATCAGGTCGATATCGATGTCGACGCCGGAGAGCCCCAGTTCCCGCGCAAGGTCCTCCGACCACTGCGCCAGCGCGGCATCGGTGTCCGATGGAGGCGGAACAATCCCGAACCGCGCCGCATCCGCCCAGGTATCAACATCGTCGAGAAACTGGTCGGGCACCGGCACACCGGTCAGATCGAGCGAATCGATCAGGACGCGCATAGACAGTCCGTCCACGGCGGGATGACCCGCGAGCGCCCGGCGCAGGCTGTCCGTGCGGTACGCGGCGACCAGAGGCTGCGGAGTGCCGGTGGAATCCACCGCGATGACTCCGTCTCCCCCGGTCACGGACTCCAGCGCCTCGAGCAACAGCGGCACAGCGTCGCTCACACCCGGCATATCGCAGGCCAGCACAATAGTGACGTCGCTGTGGTGATGAACAATGGACGCCAGCGCTTTGGCACCCGCGGCCACCCCCGCCGCGGGACCCCCGAACAATGGGTCTTCCCGCGTCACCTGGATGCGCGGCGGCAGAAGCACCCCGGGAGGCACCGTGCCGACCACAGCAATGTGTCGACACAGGCTGAGCGCGGTGACCGTGTGTTCGAGGAGAGTGCGGCCAGCTACCAGCAGACCCGCTTTAGGCGTGCCGGAGAGTCGAGAGGACTTACCCCCGGTGAGGACTACTCCGTCGATCAACACAGTCCAAGGCTAGTGAGCGACGCCGTGTTGTGCGCGATTATCGGGAACCTTGTTTGCGGGTTCCGTCGGTGATATGCCTGCCCTATGGGCAGAATTACAGCGCGCCGCCGCGTAGTGCGGCTGACCGTCGGCACATCACGGTCGAAGAGAGACGACATCCTCGCCGCCGAGGAACCCCTCGAGATCCGGGTGGGCGGCCGCTCTCTCGCGATCACGATGCGCACACCCGGCCACGACGTCGAGCTTGCCGCCGGGTTTCTCGTCTCCGAAGGCATCATTGCCACGGGCGACGACTTCGCGGCCGCGCGGTACTGCGCCGGGGCAACGGTGGAAGGCCTGAACACCTTCAACGTGCTCGACGTGACCCTCGCCCCCGGAGTGCCCGCGCCCGATCCGTCGCTCGCCCGCGAGTTTTACACCACCAGCTCGTGCGGCCTGTGCGGCAAGGCGAGCATCGACGCGGTACGTACGCGATCGGTGCATCCCGTCTCCGGTGATCCGTTGAGGGTGGATGCCGCGATGCTCACCCGCTTTCCCGATCAACTCCGGGCTGGCCAGGCCGTGTTCGATAAAACCGGCGGACTGCACGCGGCGGCCCTCTTCGACGGCGCAACCGGCGAGATGCTGGTGCTGCGGGAGGATGTGGGCCGGCACAACGCGGTCGACAAGGTTGTCGGCTGGGCTGCGACTGAGGGACGATTGCCCCTCAGAGGCACCGTTCTGATGGTCTCGGGTCGGGCCAGTTTCGAGCTCGCCCAAAAGGCCTCGATGGCGGGCATCCCGATGCTCACCGCTGTGTCGGCGCCCTCGTCATTGGCCGCCGAGCTGGCGTCCGAACTCGGGATGACCCTGGTGGGGTTTCTCCGCGGGGAATCGATGGTGATCTACGCCGGCGATGAACGCATCACCGACGAGACCTCGACCGCCGACACCGTTGCAGCGGCCGAGGAGACTCGGGCAGCTCTCACTGCGTCAGCGGTTGGCTGACCGCGGAGCCCCAATTCCCTGGTCGATGCGCACGGGCCCCGATACCGAGGGTCGAACATCGAAATCGAAAATGGCCGTCGGTATGTAGACCGTCGAGCAGGAGTTGGGGATATCGACCACACCCGACAGTCTCCCCTCGATGGGAGCGGCCCCGAGCAGCAGATACGCCTGCTCCGGGCTGTAGCCAAACTTGGTGAGGTAGTCGATCGCGTGCAGGCACGCCCGCTGGTACGACAGGTGCGAGTCGAGGTAGCGCTGTTCCCCGTCAAGGGTCACCGACGTTCCCGAGAACGCAATCCACTCGCTGAACTGGGGATCGACGTTGCCCGGGAGGAAAATCGCGTTCTCACTGACGCCGTAGGTTTCCATCCCGCCGGGGATCACCTCGACGCGCAAGTCGATAAACCCGCCCATCTCGATGGCCCCGCAGAAGGTGATCTCGCCGTCGCCCTGTGAGAAGTGCAGGTCGCCGAGCGACAGGTTCGCGCCGTCGACAAACACCGGATAAAACACCCGTGTGCCCTTGGACAGGTTTTTGATGTCCTGATTGCCGCCGTTCTCTCGCGGCGGTGCCGTCCTCGCCGCCTCGGACGCCACACGGTCGAACTCCGACGCAGGAAGTCCGCCCAAGACGGCGTGCTGCGCTTCTGGCGGCAGCGCCAGGGGTGGCACCCGGGTCGGGTTGGTCGCGATGAGTGCCCCCTCCCGGGCGTTCCACCGCGACAGCAGTGACGCCGACGGGGCGGTGCCCATCAGTCCGGGATGCACCAGGCCCGGGAACGACACCGACGGCACGTGGCGTGAGGTGGCGATCCCACCGCTGAAGTCCCAGATCGCCTTGTACGCGTCGGGAAACTGCTCGGTGAGGAATCCACCGCCGTTGCCAGTGGAGAAAATCCCGGTGTATCCCCAGCCCTGCCCGGCGAGGGGGCCAGAGTCCTCCTGCGGGATGGGGCCAACGTCGAGGATGTCCACCACCAGCAGATCACCGGGTTTGGCCGTTTCCACCGCGAAGGGACCGCTGAGTTTGTGCACCGTGAGAAGCGGGGCGTTGAGGATGTCGTCGGCCGAGTCGTCGTTGACTATCGCGCCGTCAAACCATTCACGGCAGTGGACACGAAAAAATTCGCCGGGTTTGACGGTCGCGACCGGCGGAATCTCCGGGTGCCAGCGGTTGTGGCCAACCAGGGGCTGGTCTTCGAATCGTTTGGATGAGTCGAGGGGGAAAATCACCTGCGGCATTGCGGAAACTCCTTCGGGTCAGGCTCGCGCGGCATCAGGGTCGTGGAAGCCTCTGGTGAGCGGGGTTGGTGGTGTACTGCGTACCCGGCGCACGACGGTGCGCGGGTGGGATGCCCGTGATCACATCGGGGGTATCGGCCGATCGTGCAGATCGGTCGAGAAGCTCGCGGGCGGACGCCGACGCCGCGGTGAAGTGGGGTGCTGTCATCCGTCGTGTCGCCTCGCGTCCGCAGAACGGGCAGTCGAGCGTGTCGGGCACTCGGGCCAGGGCGAAAAACGCGTCGAATGGCTCGCAGGTCGAGCATCGGTACTCGTAGGTGGGCATCTTTCCGACTCTCTTGGGCTTCGGTGTTGCTGAGGCCTCGGCGCACTACGTGACGGCACACACAGGTGAGTGGTCGAGGGAGGAGCGCGACCGTCGCCACCGCTCCTCCCCGCCGTCCCTCAATTGCCTCCGCGTCACCACACTCGAAGGCCGGGGCTTTTACTTGACGGAGCCGAGGTACCCGTTGGGATCGAGCACGTACTTCGTCGCCGCACCAGCGTCGAACTCCGCGTATCCGCGGGGTGCGTCGTCGATGCTGATGGCTTTCGCGTTGACATTGCGCGCAATGTGCGTTTTGTCGTTGAGGATGGCCATCATGAGGCTGCGGTTGTACTTCATCACCGGGCACTGGCCAGTGGTGAAGGACAGCGAACGCGCCCATCCGGTACCGAGGCTGAGCGAGAGCGAGCCCTTTTTCGCGGCCTCGTCGATGCCGCCCGGGTCACCGGTCACGTACAGACCGGGAATTCCAAGTGCGCCGCCCGCCGCGGTTATGCCCATCAGCGAGTTGAGCACCGTCGCGGGTGCCTCGTGGTCGGCGTCAGAGCCGTGGCCCTTCGCCTCAAACCCCACGGCATCAACGGCGCAGTCCACTTCGGGCACCCCGAGGATCTGTTCGATCTGGTCGGCGGGGTCACCCTTGGTGAGGTCAACCGTTTCGCACCCAAAGCTGCGCGCCTGTTCGAGCCGGTCGGCATTCATGTCGCCGACGATGACGGCGGCGGCTCCGAGAAGGTGCGCGCCGGTTGCCGCGGCAAGACCAACGGGCCCGGCTCCAGCGATGTAGACCGTGGATCCGACACCAACTCCCGCGGTGACCACTCCGTGGAATCCGGTGGGGAAGATGTCCGACAGCATCGCGAGGTCGAGGATCTTCTCCAGTGCCTGGTCACGGTCAGGAAACTTCAAGAGGTTCCAGTCCGCGTAGGGCACCAGAACGTACTCGGCCTGGCCGCCGACCCATCCGCCCATGTCGACGTAGCCGTAGGCGCTGCCGGGACGGTCGGGGTTGACGTTCAGGCACACACCAGTCTTGCGTTCTTTACAGTTGCGACACCGGCCACACGAGATGTTGAACGGGACCGACACAATGTCGCCGACCTTGATAAATTCCACACCCGGGCCGACTTCGACAACTTCGCCCGTGATCTCGTGCCCAAGCACAAGGTCGGTGGGGGCGGTGGTGCGACCGCGAACCATGTGCTGGTCGGAACCGCAGATGTTGGTGGCGACCGTTTTCAGGATTGCACCGTGGGGAACCTTGCGGCCGATATTGGCGGGATTAACCCCCGGTCCGTCTTTCAATTCGAACGTGGGGTAGTCGATGTCGATGACCTCAACCACACCCGGCCCTTTGTAGGCGACTGCTCTGTTTCCTGCCATTATGATCCTCCTTGATCATGGGAGCCCCCACGCTTCAGGAGCCCCGGGAACGGGCAAAATAAGACCCGTATTTCCACCCTAGAACGCTGTCAGCGATAGCGAAGGGGCTGGCGGAGGCGTGATATTTGTGTCACCACCGCAGCGTGCGGGACAGGGACCGCTGCGCAGATCACCGTGCTGACCCCCGGAGCATCCACCACCGCTCAGGCCACCGGCTGACGGGCACGGGCGACACGGACAAAACGAATGCCGACGTACCAGAGCAACCCGGATACCGTCGCCGACCACAGTGCTACCGCGACGGTCGACATAAGCTGGGAGATCGCCAGGGTCGGCTGCCCGGTGTAGATAAAGCCGGAACCCGTGCTGAAGAGGCCGAGCAGGACGAGCCCCACTGCGGCGGGCACCAGATGGGCCCCCACAAACCCACGGTGTGGGCTGGCCGGGGTGCGGATCACGACGGCCGCCGACACCAGACCCGCGATCGCGCCCGTCGCAATGGCCCACACCGGTTCGAGAAAACCGCTGCCCGCCGAAACTGCAACGAGCCCACACACCACGCCCGCCACCGCCCCGGTGAGGCTGTTGGTGTGCCGCCGCGCCCGTTCCACCGTGAGCCAGCCGAGCATCGAAGCGACCGGAGCCAGGACCACCGTGGTCAGGATGACGGGGGTCACGTCGTCGAAGGCAAGCTCAAGGCCAACAAGGGCCAGGGCCCACGCTGCCCAGAGAACGCCGCCGGCCAGGGCGAGTTCCGTCGCGGTGGGCCGCACGTTCAGCGTGCGGGGTCGACCCCGCAACACCAGCAGCGCCGCTAGTGCGGACGCCCCGACAGCGACGTGTACGGGCAGTGCACCGCCCAGATCGAGAACTCCGCCGGTTGCGTCGAGGCCCAGCGCGGTGGGAAACACCACCACCGTCACCACCGGGGCAAAAACAAGAGCGCACCAGACAGTCGCAAAGCCCACAACACGACCGCGGGCGAGAGGCCATCCGCGGAGAGGGATGCTGACGAGGAACCCGCCCAGGGCGGCGAAGGCAATCGACGGCAGCCACAGCGGCGACGACGTCACCCCGGGCACGAGGAGGCTGAGCGCGGTCCAGACGAGCGCGCTGGCCGACGCAACGGAGACGTTGACCCGGTGGGACTCTCGACGGGATTCGGCCAGAAGTGGTTGGTAGAGCACGGTGAAGGCGGGGACCAGAACCAGGAGTGCGAACGCGGACACCACGGTCATCATGCGTCGCTCCCCCGTATTCGCGCCCACCGTGCGGTACTCGCTTGTAGACAGAGTAAAGGGGCGCCGTCCGTATGGACGACACCCCTTTACGCTGTGCGTGCTGTGCTAGGTGTACTGCTGTGCTGTGTTACGAGAAATGCTGTGCTGTGTTCGTCGCTGCGAGTTAGCGTGCGTCTGCGAGGACGTAGCCCTCTTCGCCGTGGATCGAGGTGTCGATACCGGCGATTTCGTCTTCGTTCTTGACGCGGAAGCCAATGGTCTTCTGAATCGCGAGGCCGATGACGTAGGACAGAACGAACGAGTAGATCAGCACGGAGAAGGCAGCGAGTGCCTGGATACCGAGCTGGGCGAAGCCGAAGCCGAAGGCGAGGCCCGACGCGGTCGAGAAGATACCAACGTAGAGCGTTCCGACGAGGCCACCAACGAGGTGGATGCCCACAACGTCGAGCGAGTCATCGAAGCCAAGCTTGAACTTGAGGTCGATCGCGAGGGCGCAGATGACACCGGCGACGAGGCCGAGCACGATGGCCCAGAACGGCGACAGTGCAGCACACGCGGGGGTGATGGCGACGAGGCCGGCGACGGCACCCGATGCGGCACCGACGGAGGTGGGCTTGCCGTCGCGGAGCTTCTCGACGATGAGCCAACCGAGGATGGCTGCAGCGGGAGCGGCGATGGTGTTGAGGAATGCGACTGCGGCAACACCGTCGGCGGCGAGCTCGGAGCCGGCGTTGAAGCCGAACCAGCCGAACCACAGGAGACCGGCACCGAGAAGAACGAAGGGCGGGTTGTGAGGAACGTGGGCACCCTTTGCGAAGCCAACGCGCTTGCCGAGGACCAGTGCGAGAGCAAGGGCTGCAGCACCGGCGTTGATGTGCACCGCGGTTCCACCGGCGAAGTCGATGACGCCCATGGAGGCGATCCATCCACCGTTGACGACCGAGCCGTCCTCGCCGAGGGTGAAGTTGAAGACCCAGCTGGCGACGGGGAAGTAAACAACCGTTGCCCAGATGCCGGCGAAGATCATCCATGAGCCGAACTTCGCGCGGTCAGCGATGGCACCCGAGATGAGCGCGACGGTGATGATGGCGAAGGTGGCCTGGAAGGCCGCGAAGGCGATTGTTGGGAATGCCGTGGTGTATTCACCCGTCAGCACCTCGTTGTATGCACCCTGCAGACCGAGCTGGTTGGTGTCGATGCCGATGACACCGTCCCATCCGACGTCGTTCGAGAAGGTGATGGCGTAGCCATAAAGCACCCACAGAAGGCCGATGAGCCCCATCGCACCAAAGCTCATCATCATCATGCTGATTACGCTCTTGGCCTTGACGAGTCCTCCATAGAAGAACGCGAGACCAGGGGTCATCAGCAAGACGAGAGCTGCGGCGATTAGGAGGAAGGCGGTGTTGCCCTGATCCAGTTCCATTGTGTTACCTCTCATACGTTTGCAAAGGATGCACCGTTGGTCCAGCCGCTCGGATGAGGGAACGCGCCTCGGGTACGGTCCCCAGTTTGGGTTGCGGAGGTTTCGAGAGTTGCGTTGCCGTGTTTCGGGAATGTTACGTGGGGCGCGCGAATGTAAACATCATGTTTCGTAGCGCCCCCGGTTCGCTGCTTTTGCGGCGCAGTCACCCGAAGGAGGGCCAAGGTGAGGCCCCATCAACACCATTCCGCCGGATCAGGCCGCGGCGTCTTCGACAGAGTCAGGCACCCCGCTCAGATCCCCACCCCGGACGTCAGCGCGATGAGACGTGAGACCGACCGCAGGTATTTTTTGCGGTAACCGCCCGCGAGCATGTCGTCGGGAAAAATTTGGTCGAGCGGGATGCCCGAAGCAAACACCCGCACCTGCGCGTCGTACAGCCGGTCGACAAACGCCACAAAGCGTAGTGCGTCGGTTTGGTGGGTGAACACGGACACATCACGCAGGCCCACGGCATCCACCCCTTCCACCAACGTCACGTAGCGGGACGGATGCACCTGGGAGAGGTGGGCGAGCAGTTCCGTGAAATCGTCTTCGGTGATTGTGCCGTCACGTTCGGCGAGCGCCTGCGCAAGGTCATCGGGCGACAGGGTGACCGCGTGGCCCTCGAGGTCGCGGCGACGGAAGTCGAGGCCGTCGATACGCAGGGTGGTGAACCGTGCGGCGAGCGCGTCGATCTCCCGCAGAAAGTCTTGCGCGGCGAACCGGCCCTCCCCCAGCGCGTTCGGCGGGGTATTCGAGGTGGCAGCGATACGGGTTCCGGAGGCCACCAGTTCGGAGAGCAGCCGCGACATCAGTCGGGTGTCGCCCGGGTCATCCAGTTCGAACTCGTCGATGCAGACGAGGGATGCTCCGCGCATCAGCTGCACGGTCGGCGCATACCCCAGTGCTCCGACCAGCGCGGTGTACTCAATAAAGGTGCCGAAGTACTTGCGACCGCGCGCCCCGTGCCAGAGTGCGGCAAGAAGGTGGGTTTTACCCACACCGAATCCGCCGTCGAGGTAGATGCCCGGCAGTGCCGCCGGTGCCTTTTTGCGGAACAGCCCGCCCTTTTTGCTCGCCTCCGCGTGGAGGAAGTTGCGCACCGCGGCGACGGCCGTGCCCTGGGACGGATAGTCCCGGTCGGGCCGGTAGGAGTCGAGTGTCGCTGTCTCGAATTGGCGAGGCGGAACGAGCTGGGCGACGATCTCCTCGCCCGACAGGGTCGGCTGGCGACCAACGAGCGAACTGTAAACGCGGGACGAGTCGGAAATCATAGGAGCCCTCGGTGTGTGTCGAAGTCTTACGGTCGCCCCTGCACAGCTGTGTGCTCGCTCGTACATTCGAGTTTGACGGGTGTGGCATAAAGCCTAGACCGCCAGACTTGCACCTAGTGTCGTGCGTTCCTGACGCGCCGCTGTCCACTCACCACCGGAGGTACCCCCGCAATGACCGTCGCCCCTGATCCATCCACCCGCTTCGCCGATTTCGCTCATCCCGATCGCCTGGTCTCGACCGAGTGGCTGCAGGAGAACCTCGGCACCCCCGGTCTTGTGGTGGTGGAATCCAGCGAAGACGTCCTCCTTTACGAGACCGGACACATTCCGGGCTCGGTCAAGATCGACTGGCACACCGACCTCAACGACCCTGTTGAGCGCGACTACATCGACGGTGCCGCGTTCGCCGCGCTGGTCGGC
>Ga0247736_10000286_pt1 | contig 18206 bp, 11 predicted proteins | sample UWRJL193509B2_FD_180935 | JGI IMG/M metagenome (GOLD analysis project Ga0247736, IMG submission 180935) | Plant litter microbial communities from Arlington Agricultural Research Station in Wisconsin, United States - UWRJ-L193-509B-2 | ecosystem: Environmental > Terrestrial > Plant litter >...
GGGCAAGACGAGTGTGCTGACCCGCCGCATCGCCGGGCTGCTGCAGAGCCGCGAGGCCTGGCCGAGCCAGATCCTCGCCATCACCTTCACCAACAAGGCGGCCGCCGAGATGCGCGAGCGGGTCGGGGCGCTGGTCGGGCAGCAGGCCGAGGGCATGTGGATCTCCACGTTCCACTCCGCGTGCGTGCGCATCCTGCGCCGCGAGGCCGAGAACTTCGGCTTCACCAAGAGCTTCACGATCTACGACTCCGCCGACAGCCGCGCGCTCATCAAGCGCATCATCAAGGAACTCGACGCCGACACCTTCGGCTTCACGGTCAGCCAGGCCTCCGGCAAGATCTCCAAGCTCAAGAACGAGCTCATGGACGTCGAGAGCTACGCCCGCGGCGCCAACTTCAACGACCCCAACGAGGTGATGTTCCTCGAGATCTTCCGTCGTTACACGCAGGAGCTCGCGCGGGCCAACGCCTTCGACTTCGATGACCTGATCGGGCAGACGGTCTACCTGTTCCGGGCCTTCCCGCAGGTCGCGGCGCTCTACCAGCGCCGATTCCGCCACCTGCTCGTCGACGAGTACCAGGACACCAACCACGCGCAGTACGCGCTCATCCGCGAGCTCACCAAGCCGGTGAAGCAGGGTGACCTGCCTCTCGACCTGCAGGGCAGGGGGAGCCTCGAAGCGGCATCCCTCACCGTCGTCGGCGACAGCGACCAGTCGATCTATGCGTTCCGCGGGGCCGACATCCGTAACATCGTCGAGTTCGAGCGTGACTTCCCCCGCTCGAAGGTCATCCTGCTCGAGCAGAACTACCGCTCGACCCAGAACATCCTCGACGCGGCCAATGCGGTCATCTCGAACAACTTCGACCGCAAGGACAAGAAGCTCTTCACCACGATCGGTGCGGGCGAGAAGATCGTGGGGTTCACCGGCTACTCCGGTCACGATGAGGCCCAGTTCGTCGCCGATGAGATCACCAAGCTTCGGGATGCCGGGGTCGCCTACAAGGACATCGCCGTCTTCTACCGCACCAACGCCCAGACGCGTGCCCTGGAGGAGATCTTCATCCGATCGGCCCTGCCCTATCGGGTACTGGGCGGAACCAAGTTCTACGAGCGCGCCGAGATCAAGGACGCCATGGCGTACCTCATCACCGTCGCGAACCCGGCCGACCCGCTCGCGCTGCGCCGCATCATGAACACCCCCAAGCGCGGCATCGGGCCGGCGACGGAGACCGCCCTGCAGGGCTGGGCCGACGACCATGACGTGAGCCTGCGCGAGGCGATGCGGCACGCGGACGAGCTGGGTCTCGGCCCCAAGGTCACCGGCGCGATCCTGGGGCTCTGCGCCGCGCTCGATGAGGTGCAGCTCACGGTGGAGACCGCGAAGCCCGCCGACATCCTCGCCGAGCTGCTGAAGAAGTCCGGGTATGTGGAGGCGCTGCGCGCATCCCGCGACCCGCAGGATGAAGCGCGCGCCGAGAACGTCGAGGAACTGCTGGCCGTCACCAAGGAGTTCAGCAAGAACAACCCCGAGGGCACGCTGCTCGACTTCCTCACCGAGGTATCGCTCGTCGCGGCGGCAGACGACCTGGACGACACCAGCGGAACCGTCTCGCTCATGACGCTGCACACCGCGAAGGGCCTCGAGTACGAGGCCGTGTTCCTCACCGGCGTCGAGGAGGACCTGCTGCCGCACCGCATGTCCGCGAACGAGCCGGGCGGCCCCGCCGAGGAGCGTCGCCTGTTCTACGTGGGCATCACGCGCGCCCGCCAGCGCCTGTACCTCTCCCTCGCCATGACCCGCGCGCAGTTCGGCGACGTCAACGTGGCGATGCCGAGCCGCTACCTGCAGGAGATCCCCGCCGACCTCATCGACTGGAAGCAGTCGCCCGGCATGGCGAACAGTCGCGGGGGTAGCCAGCCGCGCGCGCTCAACGCCCGGCGAGACGGCTCGTCGTGGGGGACCTCGCTGCGCGAGGCCGCCGGGCTCCCGCCCGCTCCCGTGCGCGAGAAGACGCAGTGGGCGAGCGAGGTGACCGGAAAGGTGCGGGACAACGGCGACCTCACCCTCGAGGCCGGCGACCGCATCCGGCACACCGATTTCGGCGAGGGCAAGGTGACGGCCGTCACGGGTGAGGGCGCGAAGCGCGTCGCCGAAGTGCAGTTCGATGCGGCGGGACGCAAGCGGTTGCTCATCAAAATCGCTCCGATTGAGAAGCTGTAGACCTCTCTAGACAGCTCGGTCTATCGCCTCGTTTGGGGTGAGGCGAAATTTCCTCGCGCACTATGGGAGCGCTCTCGGGACTGCTATCTTCCTAGTCAACCGGCGACGAGGCCGGGGAGATGAAGGTGCGTTATGGTCCGGGGAGACCACAAGGTAGCCGGTGCAGTCGTTGCGCTCGCCCTGTTCGGTATCACGATGCTCAGCGGTTGCGCGAGCGAGGCGGTGGCCAGCGTCGAGGGGGACTTTCCCGACGTGACACTCGCCGCGAGCAAGTCGCCCGTGCAGTTCCTGCGCAATGACGCTGCGAGCCGCATCCCGACGGCGGTCATCGACAACGTCGAGGAATCCGTCGACGAGTCGGTTGCCTGCTTCGACAAGGACAAGGACCCGCAGGGGCTCATCCGGTCCTGGCACTCCTCGGCCATGGTGACCGTGGTCGCCGGAAGCGCGTGGCGCATCGAGTCCATCGTCGACAATCTCATCACCTCGTTCACCGAGCAGGACTGGAGCGCCCGCTCCCTCGGCGAGACCGCCGACTTCCGCAGCAGCCTGCTGACCAGCAAGTCCTCCATGGCCGAGATCCAGGTCATCGGCGAGCGTCCCGATCCCGACCAGAGCAAGACGTCCACCGCGGAGGTCGTCAAGCAGGTCACCATCGAGATCCAGGTGCACGGTCCGTGCGTCCGCACCGAGGGCCCCAAGTCGGAAGACGTAAAAAAGCTCGAAACCCCCTGACCCCCGCACTGGGGCCGAGTTCTATGTGACGACTCTGTTACGTCCGTTCACCCCGCGTTCATCCCCTGATAGCTTCGATGAAACGGGTGGGGGCGCCGCACATCCCGAGTCGAATTCGGCGGGGTGGGCGCTCGCAAAACAGCAGGGGTGGCGTTATGTCGACAGGGTTCACAACACGGGTGCTCGGGGCGCTCGCCGCCACTGCGGTCGCGGGGCTGCTGCTCTCGGGATGCTCCGCTGACGGCGGCGCGGAGAAGGCGCAGTTGACGCTCGCCGAGACCAAGTCGCCCGCACAGCTGCTGCGCAACGAGGCGGCGACCCGGGTTCCCGAGACGGTCATCGACGAGGTGCTCAAGTCGCAGGACTTCTCGTCCGCGTGCCAGACCGAGGAGACGGACCCGAAGGGGCTCCTTCGCCAGTGGGACTCCACCGTGCGCCTGGGCATCAACGCGGCCAACGGCGCTCGCACCAAGGAGATCCTCGACGAACTCGCGAACTCCTTCGTCGAGCAGGAATGGGAGCTCGGCAACTTCGGCGGCAGCTCGATCCTCGAACTCACGAGCCCCGACTCGCCCTCGGTCATGCACCTGTCCATGGTGAAGGCCGACGAGGAGACGGGGGAGGGCGGCGTCATCCAGATCACCTCGAGCGGTCCGTGCGTGAACACCGACGGAACGGATTCCGACGAGGTGCGCATTCTCGAGGAGCGTGGCTAGCGTCTTCCCGGCCTCCTTGCGCGCGACCGCGCACTCCGTGTGCTCGGTCGATTTGCGGGGCGCTCCAACCTGATACATTCAGCACACAACTCCAGACACACAACAGAGGTGAAAAATGGTCGGTGGGGACCACACACGGGCGTTCGCGGGGGTCGCGATCGCTGCACTATCAATACTGATGCTCGCGGGCTGCGCACCGTCATCCGGAGGCAGCGCCAGCAGCATCACGCTCGCCCAGACGAAGTCTCCGACGCAGCTGCTGCGCAACGAGACCGCTTCGCGCGTGCCGACGGCGATCATCGCCGAGGTCGCGGGCAGCGAAGACACGTCGATCGCGTGCAAGACCGAGAAGTCCGACCCCAAGGGCATCATGCGCTCGTGGAAGTCGAGCGTGCTGATCAATGTCGAGAAGGGCAGCGCCTGGCGCACCAAGGCCGTCGTCGACGAGATGTCCGCGTCGCTGGTCGCCGACGGCTGGGAGTCCTCGCAGGGCTTCGACTCGGAGGTGCAGCTCACGCTGCTCACGAGCAAGCAGTCCTCGGTCGGCATCGAGCTGGGCGCGACCCAGCCCGCGGAGGGCTCCGACAAGGGTGCTTCCATTCGCGTGACGACGACCGGTCCGTGCGTGACGACGGGTGGCGCGGAGTCCGATGAGGTTCGCATGCTCGAGAACGCCGACGACTGACCCTCTCGCTTTCCCTCGCGGCAACCTCGGGTTAACCGAGCGCGCCTAGCCTGCACCGGAGCCGTCGCACCCGACGGCCGAGGGGGATCACATGTGGGCACATTTCCGTACCGTCGCTCTGTGGGCCGCGGCGGCGAGCGTCATCGCCCTCGCGGGCTGCGCGAGCCTCGCGCCGAGCGCGGGCATTGACGGCGCAAGCGACGACATAACGCTTGCGCAGTCGAAGTCGCCGGTGCAGCTATTGCGCAACGAGGCCGCGTCGCGCCTTCCCAGCATCGTGCTGCGGGATGTCGCGGAGACGACCGACACGTCGATCGCGTGCGGCACGGCCGACGCGGACCCCGAGGGCCGGGCGCGCTCGTGGACGTCTGGGCTGATGGTGCACGTCACCAACTCGCGGGCCGCGAGTGTGCCGATCGTCATCCGGGACCTGACCGCCTCGTTCCTCGAACAGGACTGGGTGGTGAGCGAGGAGGTCGAGGGGGCCGTGACGCTCACCAACGCGGGCTCCGCAGTGACCATCGAACTCGCCTCGATCGCCCGGGGCGAGGGGGAGAGCGCATCCATCAGCATCACCACCACCGGTCCGTGTGTGCTCACCGACGGCGCGGGCTCCGACGAGGTCGAGGAGCTCGAAGGGGACCTGTGAGCCGGGCCTCGGACTGACCGGGTAGAGTTCTTGGTGGCCAAAGTCTCTCGATGTCGAACTATCTCGATGTCGAGACAGGATGCCTTCCCCAGCACAACCAACCGTGATTGAGAGAGCCACGTGGATCTTTTCGAGTACCAGGCCAGGGACCTCTTCGAGTCCTACGGAGTTCCTGTACTTGCCGGCCTGATCGCCGACACCCCCGAAGAAGCGAAGGCCGCAGCTGAGAAGCTCGGTGGAACAGTCGTCGTCAAGGCGCAGGTCAAGGTCGGTGGCCGCGGCAAGGCCGGCGGCGTGAAGGTCGTCCACAACCCGGACGACGCGTTCACCGCCGCGGAGGCCATCCTCGGCCTCGACATCAAGGGCCACGTGGTCAAGCGCGTGATGATCGCGGCGGGTGCCCGCATCGCGCAGGAGTTCTACTTCTCCGTGCTGCTCGACCGCTCGAACCGTTCCTTCCTCTCCATGACCTCGGTCGAGGGTGGAATGGAGATCGAGGAGCTCGCCGTCGAGCGCCCCGAGGCTCTCGCCCGCATCGAGGTGAACGCCCTCGAGGGCATCACCCTCGAGAAGGCGACCGAGATCGCCGTCGCGGCCAGCTTCCCCGAGGAGCTCGTCGGCAAGGTGGCCCCGGTCATCGTCAAGCTGTACGAGGTCTTCACGGGCGAGGACGCGACGCTCGTCGAGGTCAACCCGCTGGTGCTCACCGAGGACGGCGAGGTCGTTGCGCTCGACGGCAAGGTCACCCTCGACGAGAACGCCGGCTTCCGCCACGCGAACCACGAGGCGCTCGAGGACAAGGCCGGAGCCGACCCGCTCGAGGCCAAGGCCAAGGCGCTCGACCTCAACTACGTGAAGCTCGACGGCGAGGTGGGAATCATCGGCAACGGTGCCGGCCTCGTGATGTCGACCCTCGACGTCGTCTCCTACGCCGGAGAGCGTCACGGCGGCGTGAAGCCCGCCAACTTCCTCGACATCGGTGGTGGAGCCTCTGCCGAGGTCATGGCTGCGGGGCTCGACGTCATCCTGAACGACCCGCAGGTCAAGAGTGTCTTCGTCAACGTCTTCGGCGGCATCACCGCGTGTGACGCGGTTGCCAACGGCATCGTCGGCGCGCTCGCCACCCTGGGCGACACGGCGACCAAGCCGCTCGTCGTTCGTCTCGACGGCAACAACGTCGTTGAAGGTCGCCAGATCCTGGCCGACCGCAACCACCCGCTCGTCACCGTCGTCGACACCATGGACGAGGCCGCCGACAAGGCCGCCGAACTCGCCCACGCCGCAGCTTAAGGAATAGGGGAAACACCATGTCGATCTTCCTCGACGAGAACTCCATCATCATCGTCCAGGGCCTCACCGGCTCCGAGGGCACCAAGCACGCCGGCCGTATGCTCGCGAGCGGCTCGAAGATCGTCGGCGGGGTGAACCCGCGCAAGGCGGGAACGACCGTCGAGATCGAGGGCACCGAGCTGCCGATCTTCGGATCGGTCGCCGACGCCATGGCGGCAACCGGCGCCAACGTCTCCGTCATCTTCGTGCCGCCGGCCTTCGCCAAGGCCGCGGTGCTCGAGGCCGTCGACGCCGAGATCGCCCTCGCCATCGTCATCACCGAGGGCATCCCGATCCACGACTCCGCGGAGTTCTGGGCCTACGCCACCTCGAAGGGCAACACGACACAGATCATCGGCCCGAACTGCCCCGGCATCATCAGCCCCGGTAAGTCGAACGCGGGCATCATCCCGTCGACGATCACCGAGGCCGGCCCGATCGGCCTCGTCTCGAAGTCGGGGACCCTGACCTACCAGATGATGTTCGAGCTGCGCGACCTGGGCTTCTCGACCGCTATCGGCATCGGCGGCGACCCCATCATCGGCACCACGCACATCGACGCCCTCAAGGCGTTCGAGGCCGACCCCGAGACCAAGGCGATCGTGATGATCGGTGAGATCGGTGGCGACGCCGAGGAGCGTGCGGCCGCGTTCATCCAGGCCAACGTCACCAAGCCGGTCGTCGCCTACGTCGCGGGCTTCACCGCCCCCGAGGGCAAGACCATGGGCCACGCCGGTGCCATCGTCTCCGACGGTGCCGGAACCGCGCAGGGCAAGAAGGAGGCCCTCGAGGCTGCGGGCGTTCGCGTCGGCAAGACCCCGAGCGAGACCGCCGCGATCATGCGCGAGGTCTTCGCATCGCTGTAACCCGTTTGTGAGCGAGGGGGGAGGACTTCGGTCCTCCCTCTTTCTCGTTAACGGCAGAATGGGCGGATGACCCTGCGCCCGCTCCTCGCGTCAGCCCTCGCCCTCGCTCTCACGGTGACGCTGGCCGGGTGCGTGACGCCCGAAGCCGCGCCGGAGCCCGAGTCGAGCGACGATCTCGCGCCGTTCTTCGAGCAGGAGCCCGAGTGGACGGAGTGCGGGAACGGCGTCGACTGCACGACCATCACCGCTCCGCTCGACTGGGCGCACCCGGCGACCGGATCCATCGAGCTGGCGGTGTCGCGCGTCGCGGCAACGGGTACCGCCCAGGGCTCGCTGCTGGTGAACCCGGGCGGGCCGGGAGCGTCGGGATACGACTTCGTGCGCGACAGCATCCGGCAGGTGGCATCCGCCGACCTGATGGCGGAGTTCGACATGGTCGGCTGGGATCCGCGGGGCGTCGGCCGATCGAGTTCGGTGACCTGCCTCGACGGCGCAGCCAAGGACGAGCTGCTGTTCGGCCAGTGGGATAACGCGTACACGAGCGAGGCGTGGGTCGACGAACTGGAGGCGGCCGAGGCCGACTACGCGGCCGCCTGCGCCCTGAACACCGGGCCGCTGCTCGAATTCGTCGACAGCGGCTCGACCGCACGCGACATGAACCTGTTGCGCGCGCTGCTCGGCGACGAGAAACTCAACTACCTCGGCTACTCCTACGGCACGTTCTTCGGCACGATGTTCGCGGAGCTGTTCCCCGAGCGGGTGGGGCGGCTCGTGCTGGATGGCGCCCTCGACCCCTCGGTCGGCGCGCTCGACTGGTTCAGCGTGCAGATGAAGGGCTTCGATGACGCCATGATCGCCTACCTCGAGTCGTGCGTGGGCCTCGGCGACTGCCCGCTTGGCCCCGACGCCGCAACCGCCCGCGCGACCTTCACGGGCCTCCTCGACACGATCGACGGCAGGGGTCTCGCCTCGGCCGACGGCCGCGCCCTCGACTCGGCGACCCTCGGATTCGCGGTCGCCGCCGCGCTCTACTCCGAGGGGAACTGGCCGGCCCTCACCGCGATGTTCCGCGAGGTGGCGGCGGGCGAGACCTCGATCGCGTTCCAGTTCGCCGACTCGTACTACGGGCGCAGCGGCACGGGCGAGTACGCGAACAACTCCTTCGACGTCTATACCGCGACCCTGTGCCTCGACGACGACTTCCAGGGCGATGAGTACACCGTGCGGTCGGGGCTCGATGTCATCGCGAAGGCGGCGCCGCTCGTCGGCGGCTACTTCGCGTTCGACGACTACGCGCACGTCGAGGCGGCCTGCACGGCCTGGCCCTACGCCCCGAAGAAGCAGCCGGCGATGTTCGACGCACCGGGTGCCGACCCGATCCTCGTGGTCGGTACGACGGGCGACCCGGCCACACCCTACGCGTGGGCGAAGTCGCTCGCGGGCCAGCTCGACAGCGGGGTGCTCGTGACCTTCAACGGCGAGGGCCACACCGCCTACGGCCGCAGCAACGACTGCATCGTGGCGACGGTCGACGCGTACTTCCTGGCCGGCACCGTCCCGAAGGCCGACCCTAACTGCTGATGTACGCGTAGCGGAACTCGCCCGTGTACTCGAACCAGTCGCCGATCACGGGGGAGGAGAGCACGGCCGAGACGCGCTGGCCGTTCTCCACCGATTCCTCGACCAGCCGGATGCGGGCCAGCCGCGGCAGCGCGAGCCGAACCCGGCCCAGGTTCAGCCACAGCCTGCCCGTGCGCAGGCGCAGGGCGCCATCGACCACCTCGAGCTCGAGCTGCGCCTCGAGCTCGCCGCGGCGGCCGAGGAAGTCGTGCAGTCGGTCGTCGACGATACGCATCTCGTCCTGCATGACCCTGGGGCGAGAGGGGAAGTCGAAGGTGCGCCAGCCGCGCAGCGCGGCACCCGCGGGGGTGTTGGTGACGGTGAACGGAATCCCGTGCCCGAATTCGGGGAACAGGATGCGGCGCCAGGCGAGCACGGAGAGCACGGGACGCAGCCACCGCCTGCTCGAGCCGGCCACCTCGTAGATGCCGACCCCGCGCCCGACCGTGCCCTCGGGCGGCAGCGCGAAGTAGGCGTGCAGGCCGGGGGACAGCCGTTCGTAGTCGTCGCCGAGCGCCCGCTGCCACACGGACGCTTCAGTCATGCGGACATACTGTCACAGCCCACAATGGGGGGTTCAACCCTGAACACTTTCAATCGTCGCGTCCGTAAAGTGGAGAGCAGGGCGTACAGTCCCGATCGTTTGCCGCTTACCCCGGCCTCTCCCTTACCCGAAGGATCCTGCATGCCCCGCACAGCCCCGACCCGTGGTATCCGCGCCTCACGAATCACCTCAGGCCTCCTGGCGCTGGCCCTCGCCGGCGGACTGACCCTCGCGACGGCCGCGCCCGCAATGGCGGCGCCGATTGTCGACCAGAGCAACACCGGTGCCAACCCCAGCCTCCTGTCGAACCCCTCGTACGAGTTCGCCCAGTCGTTCACCGCCGGCGTCACCGGTGATCTCGCATCGGCAACCTTCTCCACACGCGGGGTCAGCACCGCCACGGCGCCGGCGCAACTGGTGACTACTTCCGGCGGGGTGCCGACATCCACGGTGATCGCGTCGGGCACGATCACGTCGAAGACGAGCACGGCCCTGACCTACACCTTCACCGCTCCTGCCGAGGTGGTCGCGGGCACCAGGTACGCGCTCGTACTCGGGTACGCGGGGAACATCGAGGCAAATCGGAACACCTACAGCCGGGGCGAGGTGTTCGATCGAGACAGCGGAAGCTGGGTAGCCATCGGGGCATCCGACCTTCTGTTCACGACGAGAGTGGAACCCGAAGTCGTGAACCCGGTCACATCGCTGGTGGCGACCAGCGGCGATCGCGCCGTGACCCTTGCATGGACCGCGCCTGCCGCAGGAGGCACTCCGACGAGCTACTCGGTGCAGTACCGACCGAGCGGTACGGGCGTATGGCTGAGCGCCGGATCGGTGACCGCCACCAGCGCGAGCGTGACGGGCCTCACCGGAGGCACCCTCTACGACTTCCAGGTCATCGCCGTCGGCACCTACGTGTCCAGCACGCCGGAGACCACGACCGCTACTCCGTACGCCACCGCGACGGTTCCGCAGAACGTGACCTTCACCGCCGGAGACGAGTCCGCGACCGTGGCCTGGACCGCCCCGGCCGACGCGGGTACGAACCTGATCACGAAGTACGTTGTCGAGCTGACCGGCCCCTCGGGCACGGTTGCCAGCGATGTCACGGGCACCACCACGACCCTCACCGGTCTCAGCAACGGCACCTCCTACTCCGTGCGGGTCTTCGCCGTCACGGCGGACGGCAACGGTGCGAAGAGCGCCGTGCTCGCCACGATCCCGTCGGCGTTCGCCGAAGCTCCCGTGCTCGCGGTCACCGAGGGCAACGAGACGCTCGACCTCGAGTGGACCACGCCGACCAGTGACGGCAGCGCGATCACGCAGTACGAGGTCGAGCTCTCCAGCTCTACCGGCACGACGACCTCGACAACGCTTCCGACGGTTCGCGAGTTCGCGGCGACCGGCCTCACCAACGGCGATTTCTACAAGTCCCGTGTGCGCGCCTACAACTCGCGCGGCGCCGGAGCGTGGAGCGCGATGAACACCTCCGTGCCTCGCACCGTTCCCGGTGTGCCCGCGACGTTCGATGCCCTTCCCGGCACGGCGTCCGTGCAGCTGAGCTGGACCGCGCCCGCGTTCAACGGCGGCGCGACTATCGATAGCTACACGGTCGAGTACCGCGAGGTCGGCGCGGCCGCGTGGACTACCTCGTCCGCGACGGGAACCGCGACCGGCACCGAGCTCACCGGGCTCGACAACGGCGTCGCGTACGAGTTCCGCATCTCCGCGGTCAACGAGGCCGGATCGGGCGCTGCGACCGTCATCGAGTCCGCGACACCGTTCGCCGCGACCTTCACCTTCACCAAGGCAGACGGCACCCCACTTGCGGGCGAGCGCCTCCCGCGCGGCACCGAGGTCGTGCTGACCGGAACGGACCTTCCCGAGGGCGCCCAGGTGACCTTCGAGCTGCACAGTGCACCCGTGGTGCTGGGTACCGGAGTGGTCGCCGCGGACGGAACCGTGACCATCGCGGGGATCATCCCCGCCGATGCCGCTGCAGGCAACCACCAGCTGGTCGGAACCGTCACGAGCCAGGGCGTGACCGTCTCATCCTCCGTGGCTGTTGTGGTTCCGCTCCTCGTCATCGGCGGCCTGGTCGTCACCGGAACGGACGTGCTGTCGGGACTCAACCTCGCAGCCCTCCTGGTGCTCATCGGCGGCGCGCTGCTGATGGTCGCCCGCCGCCGCAGCAGCTCGAGCCTCGTCTAGGTGATCCGGGCGGGGCGCTCAGGCACCCCGCCCGGCAGCCTTCTCGAGGTCGCGTCGTGAGCGCAGCCCGAGCTTCGCGAGCGAGTTCGCGATGTGGTGCTCCACGGTCTTGACGGAGACGTGCATGGCCGCCGCGATCTCGCGGTTCAGCATGCCCTCCGAGGCGAGCAGAGAGGTGTCGTGCTCACGAGGCGTGAGAGTGTCCCAGCCCGTGAGGGCGGCGATGCCATCTTCGGATGCCTCCGCGGTCGGCAGGTACACGGTGGCACCCAGCCGGTTGAACAGCCGCGTGGCGTCGCGGGCGGCGGAAGCCGCTTCCTGCGCGTCGCCGTTCGCGGTGAGCGCGCCCGCCAGCGAGCGCAGCGTGAGCGCGTGCGGGAACGGGCTGGTCGACTCGTCGCCGGTCGCGAGTGCGCCGCGGTAGGCGATGATCGCCGCGTTCACGTCGCCCTGGGCCTCGGCGAGCAAGCCGTGCAGCCAGCCCGCATAGCCGAAGCTCTGCGCCCCGGTCTCGCTTTCCAGCAGTCGGATGACGGAACCCGCGCGCTCGTACGATCCGAGGGCGATGAGCGCCTCCGCATGCATTGCGCGCCAGCCCGTGTAACCGGTCGACGTGAGGCCGAGCGCCAGGGAGCCCTCGAGCATCGGGCTCAGGGCGTGCACAACGGCGTGCGGGTGACCGCCCGCTCGCTCGACGACGGCGGCGGCGATGGCGGCCGCGGCGGCGTGCTGAGGCAGGGGCCGCTCGACTCCGAGACGGCGGGCGATACGCACCGAGCGCTCGGCGAACTCGAGTTCGCCGGAATACGCGGACATCATGGCTATCGCGCTGTGGGCGAGGACGTCGTGGTTGCCGTTCCGACTCGCGGTCGTGTGCGCGAGCACGGCCTGCGCATCGAGCATGGCGTCGTCCCACTGTCCCAGCGCGTAGGCGATGTGCGAGCGCAGGGCGAGGCCGAGCGGGATGATGTGCAGCGCGTTGCTCGATCGAGCCGATTCGACCGCGCTGGTGACGGTGCGCAGCGCGCTCGCCATATCGCCGCGGTAGAACTCCCGCTGGCCGTAGATCGTGATTGCGTCGGCGCGCTCCGGGCGGGTCGCCGGCAGGGCGAGCACCGGGGCGAGGGCCACGTCGGAGTCGTCGACCGCGCCGGCGATCCAGAGGGAGAAGCCGAGGGTGATGCGCAGTCGCGCCTCCGCGGGCGCGGGAGGGGTGCCTTCCGGCCCGGCGGCACGGGCGAGCGCCGTCGCGCTGGTGCCGATCGCCGCAGGCAGGTCCACGGCGGCGAGCTGGAGACTCGCGAGCACCGCGGCGGTGAACAGTCCCCGGGTGCCGAGGGCGTCATCCTCATCGGAGTACTGCTCGATGGCGGCACTGACGAGCGCGAGCGATTCGGGGAAGTCGCCGAGCAGGTACCCGATGCCTCCGAGCACGACCTGGCGGGCGAGGCTCGGCGCGCAGCGCGCGACGCTCGGCGAGAGGGTGCTGGCGAGCTCGGCATCGTCCGAGTAGAACGCGAGGACACAGGCGTAGAGCAGGCGCCGCTCCCGCTCGGCCGACGAACGGGTCACTCCGCTCGCGCGACTGAACATGCGCGCGGCTTCGGGATAGTGCCCGCCCTGCTCGAGCACCACGCCGGCCTCCTCGAGTTCCGCGGCGAGCTCGTCATCGGTGTGCTCCGTTGCGGAGAGCAGGTGCTGCAGGCGGGTCGCACCCGTCATCGACTCGGCGATGGCCGAGTGGAAGGATCGGGCCCGGGCCGGCGGCAGCAGCCGCCGGATGCCCTCGCGAACCCGCGCCGAGCGGAGCGTGAGCTCACGCTGTCCCTCCTGGTTGAACACCTCGAGGTGCCCGGAGGCGACCGCATCGTCGAAGGACAGCTGTACCTTCGCGCGCATGGCGATCTCGACCACGGCGGAGATCGAGGTCGGCTGGCCGATGAGGGCCAGCAGTTCGAGCATGGTGCGACCCTCCTCGCTCACCTTCGCGAGATCGCGTTCGAGTGCCGGCTCGAAGTCTGCGGGCACGGGCAGCGACCGCGGCACCGAGACGTAGAGGCGCTGTCCGAGCTGCTCGAATGCGGTGACGAGGTGCTGCGGGTTTCCGTCGGTGAGCTCGCCGATGAGATGGGCTCGGGTGATCTCGAGGGCGGCGATGCCGCTCTCGCCCGCCAGTTCGATCACCTGCTGCGTGGCGAGCGGGCCGAGACTCAGCACGCGTCCCCGGTCCGGTCGGCTGCTGCCCGGGCGGAGGCGCTCGATCAGCGCGGACTCACCCGTTCGTCCCGCAACGATGACCAGCACGCGGGACTTGCGCAGGGCATCCAGCTGCTTGAAGGTCTTGGTGACGACGGCGGGCTCGAGCCACTGCGCATCGTCGATGACGACGAGAGTGGGTTCGATCGGAGCCTTCGGCACCGCGTCGGCCACCGTGAAATCGCGGAGCGAGGCGACGAGTTCGGCGATCAACCAGGACTTGCCGATGCCCGGCTCGCCCTCAAGGGTGACGACCGTCGCGTGACCCGCGCGTGCGCGATCGGCGGCTGCGGCCAAAGCCGTCCGCTCCCTCAAGCGATCTACCACGTTGTTCCCCCTGCGCCCTTCCTCGGGCGCCCGCACCAAGACTACCCAGTATCGAAAAACCTAGGGTTTTACCCTTAACGTCCGGTGTCGCGCGGCCATCAGACTCGTAGCGATCGATCTCGTAGGTCGCCTGGCCCGCCGCCGTGTCATCCCCCCGCACGTGTGGACCCGACGGGGCAGGCGACCTCGATGAAACCTAGGGTTTAACCCTTAACTCCGTGGCTTTCGCGCACACCAGACTGGGTGGACAACCCGATTCTCGTCTGATTCGTCGCCGCACTTCTGATCGTGTCGCGCCGAGGGGGCAGGCGAGAGAATCCAGGAGCTTTCCATGCCGCTGCGCGCACCCACACTCTCACGACCGACGCGACGCGGTCCGGTCGCCATGGCCGTCATCGCCGCCCTCATCGCCGCGCCCCTGGCGCTGGCCCCCGCTTCCTTCGCCGCGGCGGATGACGCAGTGGCCCCGGTCGAGTCGACCGTGGTCGAACCCGCTGCCGTCGAGCAGGCTCCGGTCGAAGCGGCGCCCGCGGAACCGGCTCCCGCTCTCGCGGAGCCCGCACCGGCGGAGAGCGTGGAACCGACGCCGGCGGCAGCCCCTGAGGAAGCACCCGTTGAGGAGCCCGCCGAGTTGCTTCCGGCAGAGGAACCCAGCGAGGAGGAAGCCCCCGAGGAGGCACCCACCGTCGCGCCCCAGCGCGCGGTACTCGCCGCACCCCCCGCACAACCGACCGAGCTCATGGGGAACTGGGTCGACGGCAGCCTCGAGGTATCGTTCCGCACCGCATCGTTGTCCGAGTATTCCGTGTTCGTCACGGCGGACGGGGTCACCCAGAGCAGCTCACTGGGCGAGCACGACGCAGATCTGGTGCTGACTCGCACCTTCGCCGTGGACCCCGGCAACCAGTACCAGGTGCTGGTCATTGCCAGCGGCGCAGGCCTCGAGGCGGAGACCGAGGTCATCGTCGAGCCGTTCTGGTCGTACGGCACCGGACAGCCGTTCAATATCGATGTGTTCCGCGCCGCGGCGGGAAACTCCCCGGAAACGTTCGGGGTCAGCTTCGACAAGCCGCAGGGGACCGGCCAGGTGATGGCGAAGATCGTGCTGCCGGATGGCTCGGTCCAGGTGATCCGGATCTCCGGCAACTCGCCCGAGCACTTCGATTTCGGCCAAGCGGGTGACTATCTCGTCAGTCTCGCGGGTGTTCGGGGCTATACCGTCGGACGCTACAGTGCTCCGATCAGCTACAACACGCTCAGCGGTGAGACGGTGGGCATACCCGGAATCCCGACCTCGCTCACGGCCGTCGGCTCGGACCAGACCCTGACGCTGACCTGGGCGGAGCCGGTCTCCGGGGCTGCCGTCGACCACTACGAGGTCGAGTACCTCGACCGGTACAACGAGTGGGCGAGAGTCGCCGGAACGTCATCCCCCGCGGTGATCACCGGACTCGTCAACGGCAACCCGGTCGATTTCCGGATACGGGCGTACAGCGCTACCAACCCCGGTCGCTGGGCCGTCGGCCAGGGCACGCCGCGCGGCAATCCCCCGACCACCGTGGTCGGTCTGACCGCGACGGCGGGCAACGAGCGGGTCAGCCTCTCCTGGCAGGCCCCCGCCGACCCGGGTTCGACCCCGATCGTCTTCTACGAGGTCGAGTCCGAGCGGAACGGTAGCTGGACGAACCTCTACAACGTCTCCGACCTCGCCATCGACGACCTCTACCTGAACAACGGAGAGACCTTCTCCTACCGCGTGCGGGCCTACAACGGCAACGACTCCGGGCCCTGGGCGACCGTGTCCGGTACGCCGGCCGCGGTTCCCGAGGCACCCGCGGTCAGCGCGCTCGGTCGCGAGGGCAGCCTGCTGGTCTCCTGGACCGACGGCGAGAGCTACGGCCACCCCGTTCATGGCTACGAGCTCTCCTATCTGGACGACTCGGGCGTGTGGACTGCGGCCGAGCCCGCGACTTCACCCACCGTCATCCCGAACCTCACCAACGGCTTCGAGACGCAATTGCGCGTCCGCGCCCTGAGCTCCGAGGGCGTCGGGGCGTGGGGACTCGGGTTCGGAACGCCGTCCACGCCGATCGGCGCTCCGGGCCTCTCGGTCGCGCCCAGCGACAACCTGATCGTTGTGTCGATGAGCCCGCCCCTCGAGTCCGGACCCAGCGGACTCTTCGCCTACGAAGTGGAGCGGAGGGTAGCGCCGGACGGTGATTGGGCGAGCATCACCAGGACCTATTACCTCTTCCCGACGGTCTACGACTATGTCGACAACCACATCGGCTACCAGTACCGCGCACGGTCGGTCGACGGGAATAACGAGGCGTCCGACTGGACGCTGAGCGACGTGGCCGTAGCGGGCAGGGCGCCGGGCGAGCCGGTTCCCCGTTTCGTGTACGCGGACGGAACCAGCATCACGGCCTACTGGTACCAGCCGGGGGACGTCGGATCCGGCATCCACGGGTACGACGTCCAGTACCGTGCATTCGGTGACACCGCGTGGTCCGACGGCGGTCGCGCGGCCGCATCCCCGTATGTCATTACCGGGCTTCAGGCCGCAACGGATTACGAGGTGCGAGTACGTGCCACCAACATCGCTGCAGCCGGAGAATGGATGCAGTACAGCTACACGGCGACCACCCTCGCGCTGCTCGTCGCTCCCGTCTCCCTGACGGCCACGCCCGGCGACGGTTCGGTCGACCTCGCCTGGACGACCGCGGGTGCGACCGACGACCAGAACCACCGGATCGAGTACCGCGCCGACGGAGGCACCTGGGAGGCCCTGCTCAACGTCTCGGGCACCTCCTGGACCGTCGACGGGCTCACTAACGGAACCTCGTACGAGTTCCGCGTTCGCGGGTACCACGCGGACGTGGACGGTCCGTGGACGACGACCGCCGCAGTCGTGCCGGCCTCGGTTGCCGCAGCGCCCTCCGTGCCGAACGGGTTCACCGCCACGGGCCAGCTGTTCGGCGTGCGCCTCACCTGGACGGCTCCGGCGGATCCCGGCAGCTCGGCCGTCACCGGATACGAATACTCGGTGAAGTTGAGTGCGCAGGACGACTCGGCGTGGTCGGTACCGACCGCCGCCGCCTCGGGCGGGATCTTCTCGACCATGACCAACATCGGCGTCAGCCACGACTTCCGGGTTCGGGCGATCAACGCCGCGGGTGCCGGGGCATGGTCGGCTGTCGCCTCGGGCACGCCGCAGACGTTCATCATCGTCTTCCCCACGGCCCCCGGCGCGCCTACGGGTCTGCTGCTGACGGCCGGCGATACCACCGCCACGGCAGCCTGGACGGCGGCAGCCGGCACGGTGACGGGTTACACGGTCGTCGTCACCGCCCCAGGCGAGACCACCCAGAGCCTCAGCACCCCGACACCGGGCATCCTGGTCTCCGGTCTGAAGAACTCGGTGACATACACGGTGACCGTCTCCGCCCAGAATTTCTGGGGGTCCGGCCCGGCCGTCTCAGACCAGGTCACCCCCTACGTCTTCGCGCCGGTCTTCACCCTTGCCGACGGTTCATCGGCGACGGGGAAGACGCTCAAGCCCGGCGACACGGTCACGATCAGCGGTGCGGGCGCACTTCCGCTGCACTCGGTCATCGCCGAGCTGCACTCGACCCCGATCAGCCTCGGCAGTGCCCTGGTCGCCGGGGATGGCAGCTTCAGCTTCAGCGTGACGATCCCCGCGAACGCACCCGCGGGCAACCACTCGCTGGTCGTGTTCCTGGCCGGTGACACGAGCACGGTGGCGCAGGCCGCGATCGCCGTGGTCATCGCCGCGGCCGCCGTTGTTCCCGCCGCAGTGCCGGGTGGGCTCGTGCGCACCGGCATCGACCCGGCGCCCGCCGTAACCCTCGCGCTCGCGCTGATGGTTCTCGGTGGACTCGCGATCGCCGCGAGAGCGCGGCGCCGCGCGGCGTAATCCTCTGATAGCAGGCGGGGCGCGGTCTCTTCGGAGCCGCGCCCCGGTACGCTCGCACGGGTAATGAACCGCCCACTCACCGCCCTCTTCGCCGCCTTCTAGGCCGC
>Ga0247736_10000289_pt1 | contig 18039 bp, 13 predicted proteins | sample UWRJL193509B2_FD_180935 | JGI IMG/M metagenome (GOLD analysis project Ga0247736, IMG submission 180935) | Plant litter microbial communities from Arlington Agricultural Research Station in Wisconsin, United States - UWRJ-L193-509B-2 | ecosystem: Environmental > Terrestrial > Plant litter >...
GAGCTGGTGACCGACGGAAAGTAGAAGGCGGTGCGGAAGAAGCCGCGCCCCTTCAGCACCTGCCGGTTCACCAGCACGGCGAGGAACAGCGCAAGACCGGTCTGCAGGGGAACGACGAGCAGCACGTACCAGGCATTGTTCTTCAGCGCCGTACCGAAGTCGCGCTCGGCCAGGCCGCCCCCGGTGAGCAGCGCGGAGTAGTTGTCGAAACCGATGAAGTTGACGCCCGCCGAAAGCGGGCTGCCCCGGCCGGTCCAGTCAGAGAAGCTCACCCAGAGCGCCATGAGCACCGGCACCACCAGGAACAGCCCGAGCAGGATGAGCATCGGCGCGGTGAACAGCCAGCCCGAGAGGGCCTCGCCGCTCCGGATGCCGCCGCTCTTGCGTGCGCCGGCATCCGGAGTCGCCCGCTTCTTCGGTAGCGACATCGTGGGCTAGCCCAGCAGCGCTTCGAGGTTGGACTGCGTGCTGTCGAGGATCTGCTGCGGGTCGCCGGTCTTCAGGCTCTCGAGCTGCGAATTGAAATCGGTGACCACGTCGGCCGCACCCTTCACGGTGGGCACGCCCTTGGCGTAGTCGGCCCCGGCGAGGAACGGAACGAGGTCGGGGTTGGCGCTCGACCAGTCAGCGGCGGCCGACTGGATCGACGGCATCGGGCCGAAGGCCTTCGAGAACGCCAGTTGCGAGTCGGCGCTGGTCAGCTGCTCGACGAGCTCGAGGGCTGCGGCCTGGTTCGGGCTGTCGGCGGCGATCCCCCAGCAGTTGCTGAACTGCATGGTGCCCTGGCCAGCGGGTCCCGCGGGCAGTTCGGCGATCGTGTACTTCACATCGGGAAAGTCGTTCTGCAGGCCGCCGGTGATCCAGTTGCCCTCGATGGTCATCGCCGAGAGCTCCTTGCCGAAAGCCTCTCCGCCCCAGCCCGCCCCGACATCGCTCGCGTACTTGAGAGTGCCCTCCTTCAGCATCTTCTGCACGAAGGTCAGGGCCTCGACGTTCTCGGGGCTGTTTGCGGTGGCTTCGGTGCTGTCGTCGTTCATGAGGTTGCCGCCGGCCTGGGCCATGAAGGCACCCACGCGGGCGTACTCGCCGCCGATGGCGAGACCGACGTGGTCGTCGGTCGTCAGCTTCTTGCTCACGGCCTCGAGCTCGTCCCAGGTGGTCGGGATGTCGGCATCCGTGAGCCCGGCTTCACTCCACAGGTCGGTGTTGATCTCGAGCGCGAGGGTCGAGAAGTCTTTGGGGGCGCAGTAGAACTTGTCGTCGTAGGTGAACGACGAGACGAGGGCCGGGTAGAAGTCGTCTTTGTTGGCGAGCTGGTCACCGTAGGCGAGCAGCGAACCGTTGGCGGCGTAGCCCGCGAGTGCGTCGGTCGAGAGGTAGAAGACGTCGGCGGGCTTACCCGACGAGAAGCCCTGCGAGAGCTGCTGCACGAGGTCGCTGGCGACGGTGACCTTGGCGTCGGTGCCCGAGTCGGTCGACCACGCGGCGACCGCGTCGGTGACGGCCTTCGTCTCAGCGTCGCCGCTCGAACCGATGAGTACGGTGAGTGCGTCGTCGGAAGACGTGAGCTCTCCGGATGCGGAATCCGAGGGGGTGTCGCTGAAGCCTGAGCCGCAGCCGCTGAGGGCGATTGCCCCGGCCGTGGCGAGGGCGCCGACCGAGAGCCAGCGTGAGATGCGTCGTTGCATGATTGCTCCTAGGGGGATGCTCGCCGCCTGCGGCGATGTCGTCGTTGACAGTTGATCGTTCAAATACTCGGGGGAACTCGTGATTTGATCGATCAAACTACTTTGCACGATAACCGCGTCGTTGCGCGGGTGTCAAGGGTGACGGGTTCAGCCTGGGCGTGCGCTACGGTAACGTAGCGGCACCGTATGAACGATCAAGATACGCAGAGCGAGGTCGCATGGCACAGTTGCCCACCGTCATCGACGTCGGTCGCGTCGCCGGGGTTTCGCGCCAGACCGTCTCGAACGTCCTCAATGCTCCCGACCTCGTCAAGCCGGAAACCAGGGCGCGCGTCGAGGCGGCGATCGCCGAACTGGGCTACCGTCCGCATGCCTCGGCCCGACGCCTGCGCACCCGCAAGAGTTCGACCATCGGCATCCGGCTCGACCCGATGACCAATGGCATCTCGGGCTCCGTTCTCGACCGGTTCCTGCACGCGCTCACCGAACAGGCAGACGCCCGCGGACTGCGGGTGATGCTGTTCACGGCGAAGGATCCGGATGACGAGATCCGGCAGATCCGCAAGCTGCGAGATGGTGCCGATGTCGACGCGTTTGTTCTGACCTCGACCTTCTACGGTGACCCGCGCACGGAATGGCTCATCGCCAACGGGGTGCCGTTCGTCACCTTCGGGCGGCCGTGGGGCATCGACGACATGAACGACCCACAGCACCTGTGGGTCGACGTCGACGGGTTTAGCGGCGTGCGCGCCGCAACGAGCGCGCTGCTCGCCGACGGACTCTCTCGCGTGGCCTACCTCGGCTGGCCGAGCCCGTCGGGAACGGGCGACGACCGCCGGCGTGGATGGCGGGCGGCCCTCGAGCCGGGCGGGCTTGGGGCATCCGAAATCGACGCCTTGCAGGTTCAGGCCGAAGACGGCGTGAGCCAGGGGCGGCAGGCCCTCGCTGCACTCATCGCCCGGGGCGTGGACTTCGACGGGGTCGTCTGCGCGAGCGACTCGCTCGCGCTCGGTGCGCTGCTGGCCGCGCCGGCCGGCCTGCCGGTCATCGGCTACGACAACACCCCGGTCGCCCAGGCGATCGGACTGTCGAGCGTCGAACAGCCGCTCGACGACGTCGCGGCCGGCGCACTGGAACTGCTGCTCGGGGTGAACGGCCGCGAGCTCGTCGGCTGGACCGCCGACCCCGACCAGCCCCGCCACAAACTCGTCACCCCGCGCCTCGTCCGCCGCGAGCTGGCCGCGATCTCTGCCGCCCGCGCCTAGCCCCTCCCGAGGCTTGGTGCATTTCTGCTGAAAACCGGCTCTCCAGACAGCAATTCGGCACCAACCCTCGTTGATCAGACGGTTTTGGGATTAGAGGGGGTAGGCGGCTGGCGGGAGCAGGGCCGTCGTGATCGCGAAAGCGAGCCAGGCGGCGGCGACTCCAAGGGCGAGATTCGCGAGCACGGTGAGGGCGGCGGTGCGGATGCGGCCGGCCAGTACGAGCTGGATGCTGTCGACGCTGAAGGTGCTGAAGGTCGTCAGGCCGCCGCAGAATCCGGTGAGCAGCACGAGGTAGACGCCGTCCGACATTGTGCCGGTGGTGTGCTGGGCCAGCAGCATGCCAGCGAGGCCCGATCCGACCACATTGACGACGAGCACGGCGACAGGAAGAGTCGACTTGCCCGCCAGCAGTTTCGAGAGTGCCCAGCGGATGACGGTACCCACGGCGCCGGCGACCAGCACGGCGATAACGACGGTGGGAGTCATTCCGTCACCTCATCGATCTCGGGAACCTCGCGGGTGCGCGATCTGCCCAGGGTGATTCCGAAGAATGCGGCCGCGAGACCGGCGACCAGAGTGACGACGAGATAGGCGACAGCAGTGAGCAGTCGCCCGGACTCGCTGAGCGACACGACACCGAGGGCGAGGGCAGAGAACGTGGTGAAGCTTCCCATCAGCCCGGCCCCCAGGCCCGACTTCATCCAGGTCGGGGCGACCGGCCAGATCCGCGCGACCAGGAATCCGAGCACAAATGCCCCGACGAGGTTGATGACCAACGTCGACACCGGAAATTCGTCGACGCGGTGCGGCACGAGCTCGTCGAGCCCCAGGCGCAGCCCAGTGCCCACGAGGCCACCGACCACGACGGCCGCGAGTTCGCGCATCCGGAGCTACTTCTTGCGGTTGACCGGCACTTTGGCCGGAGGAAGGGGTTTGCGCTGGATCACGCGCACCGGCTCACCACGACGTGCCTGGCCGGGCAGCGGACGCTGCGGGCGCGTGTAGAGCGCGCGGGTCGAGTCGAGAAGCCACGGCACGAGCGCGACAGTGACACCCGGGCAGAGCAGCAGTTTGTGGCGGATGCGGCGGGCCTTGTGGTTGTGCAGGAAGCTCTCCCACCAGTGGCCCACGATGTACTGCGGCGTGTAGACGGTGACGACCTCGGAGCCGCTCTCTTCGCGGTGGTGCTTGATGTACTTGATCAGCGGCATGCTGATGTCGCGATACGGCGAGCCGATGATGCGCAGGGGAACCTGGATGTCCTGCTCTTCCCACGCCCGCTCGAGTCGCTCTGAGGCCTCGTCGTCGATGTTGACGTGGATGGCCTCGATCGTGTCGTGGCGTGCCGCGATCGCGTAGTCGAGGGCCTTGAGCGTCGGCTTGGTCATCTTGCCGACGAGAACTATCGCGTGGTCGCCGTTCGCGCCGAAGACCGTCGTGTTGTCGACGGTGATGTCGGTCTCGACCCGGCGGTAGTAGCGGTTGATGCGCAGCATGACGACGTAGAGGATCGGCATGATGACGAACACGAGCCAGGCGCCATGGGTGAATTTGGTGACAGTCACGATCAACAGCACCGCGCCGGTCAGGATGGCACCGAAAGCGTTGATCGCCCGGCTGCGGTAGACCTGCCCGGGGTCCGCGCAGCCTTCGCGCAGCATCCGGGTCCAGTGCACGACCATTCCGGTCTGGCCGAGCGTGAAGCTCACGAAGACGCCGATGATGTACAGCTGGATGAGCGAGGTCGGGTTGGCCTGGTAGACGACGACCAGGATCGCCGCGACGAGCGCGAGGGCGAGCACGCCGTTCGAGTAGACGAGGCGGTCACCGCGGGTCGAGAGGGATTTGGGTGCGTAGCTGTCACGGGCGAGCACCGAACCGAGAAGCGGGAACCCGTTGAACGCGGTGTTGGCCGCGAGCAAGAGCACGGCGGCGGTCGTGGCCTGCACCACGAAGAACATGATCGTCGAATCACCGCCGAAGACCGCGGCGGCGATTTGCGCGATCACGGTGCGCTGCGGCATGGTGTCGCAGTTCGCGAAGCCGACCAGGTCACACGCGTTCTCGGTGTAGTGCACCTGCGTGACGAGCGCCAGGGTGGTCACGCCGATGAAGAGGCCGATGGCGATGGCGCCCATGAGCACGAGGGTCTTCTGCGCGTTCTTGACCTTGGGGGTGCGGAACGCCGGCACTCCGTTGGCGATCGCCTCGACACCGGTGAGCGCGCTACAACCGCTCGCAAAAGCGCGCAGCAACAGCAGGATCACGCCGGCCTGCAAGACATCCGAATGGTGCACCGCGTACTGCGACGACTCGGCGACCGGGGAATCTCCGGCGAGGATCCGCACGACTCCGGTGATGACCATGACACCGACGCTGCCGATGAAGAGGTAGGTCGGCAGCGCGAAAGCCTTGCTCGACTCGGCGACACCACGCAGGTTGATCGCGGCGAGTACGACGATGAAACCGACAGCGATCTCGACCCGGAACGGGTTCAGGCCGGGGAACGCCGAGATGATGTTGTCGACACCGCTCGCCACCGACACGGCGACGGTGAGGATGTAGTCGACGAGCAGCGCAGCAGCCACGACCAGGCCGGCCTTCTCGCCGAGGTTCTTGTGGGCGACCTCATAGTCACCACCACCCGAGGGGTACGCCTTGATGAGCTGGCGGTACGACATGACGACGACGATGAGCAGCACGACGACGGCCGCAGCGATCCACGGCGCGAAGGCGAGGAACGAGAGCCCGCCGAGCGACAGGATCAACAAAAGCTCCTGGGGCGCATACGCCACGGAAGAGAGAGGGTCACTCGCGAAAATCGGGAGAGCCAAATGCTTCGGGAGGAGCTGGCCCTCGAGTTTTTCCGAGGGCAGCGGGTCACCGATCAGCCACCGCTTGGGCGACCGAACTTCGTTAGTCACGAGGGGCGAGCATACTCTTTTTTCCCCGCAGTGTATGGAAATCGTCAGGACTTAGACTTCGAGCATGGTTCAGGGTGAGAAGAAGCGGCGTCGTGCGCAGTGGATTGCACTCACTGTCGTGGGCGTGCTGCTGGTGCCCGTGGGGTACATCGCCATCCCCATCCTGACCCACAAGAACAGGGGGGAATCCGGCCAGGTCGCTGCGTCGACCGAGTGGCCGACCGAGGTCACCGCGACCGGCGCTGACGGCCGCGAGCGCTCGTTTACCGTGTCGGTTCCGGATGCTTCGACCCCACCCGACCTGTCGGCCCTCAGCGCTGGCGACAGGCTCATCGTGAACGGCACCGGCTACGACGCTGGGCAGGGGATCTACGTCGCCATCTGCGCGATCCCGGCGAATTCCGTAACCAAACCCGGGCCCTGCATCGGCGGGGTTCCCGACCAAGCCGGCGAAGAAGTCGACGAGGGGACCATCCAGTACGCGCCGAGCAACTGGATCAACGACGCCTTCGCCTGGAAGCTCTTCGGCTCGCGCAGCTACGACGACGAAGCCGCGGGAACCTTCACCGCCTACCTCGAGGTCGGCGAGCCGGTCTCCGACCAGCTCGACTGCACCGTCGACGAGTGCGGCGTCTTCACGCGGAACGATCACACGGCAATGAATGATCGTGTACAGGACTTGTTCGTTCCTGTCTCGTTTTCCTAACTTCTCTGCCTTGGGTCGTTCGGGGACCGGGGGCATCCATTTTCAGCTCAGACAGTGGATGGTTCAGGCGGACGAAAAGCGTGTCCGCCTGAACCATCCACAACTCGCAAGAAAATGAATACCCCCAGTCCCCGGTGGGCGAGAACTTGTCGGCGCTTCGCTGGACGACCTTCGGCTGGGGTGGGGAGGGCCTCCTTGCGGCCAAACAGGTCCTCGTTGGCGGCGGCCCGCGGACACGCCCGAGTAGGAGCCTGGGTTTGTCGAAAATTGTGGGTTAGAGGCGCTCCAACCCACAAATTCTGACAAACCCATGATGCGGTGTGGGCGTGTCTTCGCCGCTGGGGCTGCGCGATCCCCAGCCGATTGAGACCGGGCTCGCGACCTCGGCATGTGCGACACCGAACTATCTATGCGGGCGGCGGATCGCCTGGCGGCACAACTGGCACCGTAGCCGGCCGCGCGGCACCCATTCGCAGTGGGCGCCCGCGCGGCCGGGGTCGTCGGTCGGCGGTGTGCGCCGACGGGCCGGGTTGCGCCCCGGGTCTGTCACTTCTTGCGGGTGGAGAGCGGTCTGACCCACAAAAATCGACAGACCCGGGGTGGGGACGGGGTTAGGGGCGGAAGGAGTCCTTCAGTGACGTGCGCACCGCATCGAGCTGGGACTTCAGCAGGGCCACCGACTCGGTGGAGAGCACACCGTGGGTCACTTCGGCCCGCAGGTCGGAACGCACCTGGTGGCGGAACTCGGCGAGGATCACCTCGGCATCCTGCAGATTGACCCGGCTGTCGACCCGGGCCGACTTCGCGTAGTCGTGGTCGCCGGTGCGAGCGCTGAATCCGCCGTGGCTCTCATCACGCGCATCACGAGCCGCGGATGCCAGATCGGCCCGCAGCGTCTTCATCGCGTCGTTGACCGAGCTACGCACTTCGTCGGCGAGCCGGCGCACCGAGTCGGTCACACCGTTCTCGATCCCGTCGAGCTCGGACTTGCGGGCGTCGAGCTCGGCTCGCCCGGCATCCGTGATCGCATAGATGGTCTTGCGCCCGTCGGTGGTCTTCTCGACGAGTCCTTCTTCTTCGAGTTTGGAGAGGCGCGGGTAGATCGTGCCCGCGCTCGGAACATAGGTTCCGCCGAACCGGTCGCTGAGGGCCTGGATCATGTCGTAGCCGTGCATCGGCTGCTCGGCCAGCAGGCTGAGCAGGTAGAGGCGCAGGTGGCCGTGGGCGAAGACGGGCGGGGTCATGCGGTCACCGCGTGGAGAACGCTGATGTTTCCCGACACGGTGCTGGCTTTGAAGTCCAGCCAGTTCTTGTCGAGGGCTCCGTATTTGCCGGTGTAGCTGCCGCGCACCCCGCTGATCTCCGAGTCGTCGAGTTGCACCCGGCCGCCGACGGTACTGATCTTGTACTGGGCGGGAACCCCGGCCGCGAGGCGAGTGGTCACCGCGCCGCTCACGGTGTTGACACGCACTTCGTCGGGGGTGCCCTCGAGGTCGAGGAAGACCGAACCCGAGACGGTGTCGGCGACGAGCTTGAAGATCTCGCCGGTGGCAGCGATGTCGCCGCTGATGGTCTTGGTCGAGATCTTGCCGTAGTGGTTGCGCACCGCGATCTCGCCGCTGACCGAGTTGAGCTGGAGGTCGCCGGTAACACCGTCGACGACGACCGAACCGCTCACCGACGAGATCGAGGCGTCGGTGGTGAGGCCGCTGATGAGGGCGCTCGAGCTGACGACGCCGAATTTGAGCGCGACGTCACGGGGAACCATGATGCTGACGTCGGCCTTCGCGCTTCCGCCGAACGACCTGAAGACGTCGATGAAGTTGTCCCAGCTGAGTTGCGGGTGGTCGATCTCGAGGGAGTCGCCGTCGATCGAGATCTTCAGTTCCTTGCCGCGAACGGAGTGCACCTCGACGCGTGCGCCGGGTTCGTCATGCCCGACGATGTCGACCTGGCCGCCGATGAGACTGACCTTGAGTGAGCGGACGAGCTCGAAGTCGATGATCTTCTCGCTGTCGACGAGCCATTTTTCCTGTGCCATGCGAAGGGTCCTTTCATTCGGACCGGATCGGCCCGCCAGTCACGCGTGTCATTTCGAGCTATATCGCGTGTTGTGAGAATCACGATATATCGCGAGTTACGCAAACGCAACCCCTCCCGGAAAAATCGGCTTGACCTTGACGCAGCGTCAAGATCTAGCGTGGGAACCACACCACGAGAGGAGGAGCGATGGACTGGTCCATCCAGCACATAGCGCGACTGGCCGGCACGACAAGCCGCACCCTTCGCCACTACGGCGACCTCGGGCTGCTTGAACCGACCCGCATCGGGGCGAACGGCTACCGCTACTACGACCAGGCGGCGCTCACCCGGTTGCAGCGCATCCTGTTGCTGCGCGAGCTCGGACTCGCGCTGCCAGCGATCGCCGAGATCCTGGACGACAGGCGCGACCATGCGGATGCCCTCGAGCATCACCTGCGCTGGTTGCGTGACGAGCAACAGCGGCTCGACCGGCAGGTGCGCAGTGTCGAGACGACGATCACCAAACTCAGGAAGGGAGAACCACTCATGGCCGACGAGATGTTCGACGGCTTCGACCACACCGCCCACAGGGACGAAGTGGTCGAACGCTGGGGCGCCGAGGCCTACCGGTCCGGTGCCGACTGGTGGAGCGCAAAATCCGCAGGCGAGAAAGCGGAATTCACGCGCGGGCAGCAGGCGCTCGCCGCGGACTGGGCGGATGCCGCGAACCGCGGCCTCGATCCGTCTGGCCCCGAGGCGCAGCAGCTGGCCGCCCGGCAGTACGACTGGTTGGCCGCCATCCCCGGCACTCCACGCGACGCAGGCGGCCCGACCGCGGAGTATTTCGCCGGGCTGGGCGACCTGTATGTCGCCGACGACCGGTTTGCCGCGAACTACGGCGGCACGGCCGGGGCGGAGTTCGTGCGGGACGCGATGCAGGCCTACGCGGTGCACAACCTCTGAGCGCGGGCTCCGGCGGCGGGGGTGAAGCAAGCACCCCGGCCGCCGGACCCCGCGCGGTTCGTGAGGGTCAGGCCTTCTCGGTCACGACGGCAGGCTCGGTCGGAGCCGTCGGCAGCGGCACCCGCAGGCGCGGGATGGTGATGTTCACGAGCGGGCCGATGAGAAGGGCGAAGGCGAGGGTTCCGAAGCCGACATTGCCGCCGAGCAGCCAGCCGATCGCGAGCACGACGACCTCGATTCCCGTGCGCACCTTCCAGATCTTCCAGCCCCAGCGCGCGTGGATGCCGGTCATCAGGCCGTCGCGCGGGCCCGGTCCGAACCGGGCACCGATGTAGAGGCCGGTTGCGATCCCCAGTACGAGAAGCCCGCTGGCGAAGACCAGGATCTCCCAGACGAGACCGTCGATCGGCGGGATGAGCCACAGGCCCAACTGCGCGAACGGACCGACGAACAGGGCGTTAGCGAGCGTGCCGATACCCGGTTTCTGGCGGATCGGGATCCAGAGCGCGATCACGACGAGGCTCACGAGGAACGTGATCAGGCCGAAGGCAAGACCGGTCTGCTTCTCGATGCCGAGAGTGAGCACGTCCCAGGGCGCGACGCCGACGCCGGCACGCACCATGAGTGCGATGGCGATTCCATAGAGGAAGAGTCCGGTGGCGAGTTGGACTATGCGGCGGGCCATGATGGTTGACGAGTTCACGATAGATATCCAATTGCCTGATTGGCCTTTTGCCAAGAGGCCAATTTGCCTATAGTGGCCTCGTGCCCGCTCTTTCAGCCCGTTCCCTCGCCGTGATGCTCGACGGCTGGCGCGACAACTCGGCCCGCCCCGCCTACCTGGCGCTCGCCGACCGCATCCGCCTGCTCGTGCTCGATGGCCGCATTGCGCTCGGCACCCGCCTCGCTGCGGAACGCGAACTCGCCGAGGCGCTCGCCGTGAGCCGCACCACCGTGACCTCTGCCTATGGCGAACTGCGCGAGGCCGGGTACCTCAGCAGCATCCGCGGTTCGGGCAGCATCGCCCGACTCCCCGGCCGTGCGCCGGTCACCTTCGAGTCCCGCGACAGTGGCTACCTCGACCTCAGCAAGGCCACGATGCCGGCTATCCCGGCGATTGCGGATGCCGCCGTCCGGGCCGCCGCGGAGCTACCGGACTATCTCGGCACGTCGGGGTTCGACCCGGTGGGGATCCTCTCGCTGCGGCAGGCCATCGCCGACCGGTATGCCCGCCGGGGCCTGCCCACCGACCCGGAGCAGATCATGGTGACGGTCGGTGCGCAGCACGCGATCGCGCTTCTCGCGCGCACCCTGCTCGCCCGCGGGGACCGGGCACTGGTCGAGTCGCCGAGCTACCCCCACGCCTTCGAAGCGCTCTCGCTCGCCGGTGGACGACTGGTGCCGGTGTCGGTGACGACCGATGGCGGCTGGGACGAGCTGGCGCTCGAGCAGGCCATCCAGCGCACGAGCCCGTCGGTCGGCTACCTCATGCCCGACTTCCACAATCCGACCGGGCGCACCATGGATCCCGCGCTGCGCGAGCGCGTGCTCGGCCTGGCCGACCGGCATGGCACGGTGCTCATCGCCGACGAGACGATGGCCGAGCTGTCGATCGACCGCACCGAGCTGCCGCTTCCGTTTGCGGCCTACGATTCCGGCACTCGCCGCGCCATCCTCATCGGCTCGGTCGGCAAAACACTGTGGGGCGGCCTGCGCGTGGGCTGGATCCGCGCCGACCGGCAGGTCATCCAGAGGCTCGTCCGCGCCCGGAGCGCCGGCGACCTCGGTACCCCGGCGCTCGAGCAGCTGGTGGTGAAGAACCTGCTCGCCGACTACGACGAGATCCTCGAGGTGCGACGGGCGCAGCTGCGTGCCGGCCGCGACTATCTCGAGACGGCGCTCGGCGAGGCATTCCCGAGTTGGAGCATCCCGCATGTCGATGGCGGGCTCACCACCTGGATCAACCTCGGCGCCCCGGTGTCGTCGCAACTCACCCTTGCTGCCCGGGCCGAAGGGCTGCTGCTCGCCGCCGGCCCGCGCTTCGGGATCGACGGTGCGTTCGAGCGGTTCCTGCGGGTGCCGTTCACGCACAATCGCGAAGAGACCGACCGCACAGTCGCCGCACTCTCTGTCGCCTGGGCCGCCTTGTCGCGCGGGCCCGTTATCGACTCGAACTTTCTCGCCGAAGTGGTCTGAGCCGGGCGGTCTCCCCCGCACGGCCCTCCCCCGGAAGGCGGGGCGAGCCGTGCTCGATTTCATCCCGTTGGAGTACGCGCCGCCGCGGGGGCGGCTGCAATACTTTGGGCTGGTGCACAAGGGAGTGCGTTACCGTCCGTCTGTGACGCGGCCTCGATTCGGCCGCGACAGCGGGCATCAGCAATCGGGCACACAGCAATCAGGGAGCACCCCGTGCATCTATTTTCCGTCTTCAGCCTGCGCAACCGCGCGCTCATAGCGCTCGTCACGATAGTCGTGGCCCTGTTCGGTGGTGTGGCCCTCACCTCCCTCAAGCAGGAGCTCATCCCGAGCCTCAACCTGCCGCAGCTCTTCATCATCACGAGCTACCCCGGCGCCAGCCCCGAGGTGGTCAACGATGATGTCTCCACCCCGATCGAGACCGCGATCCAGGGCGTGGCCGGTCTCGACAGCACCACCGCGACGTCGAATGCGAACTCTTCCACGGTCACCGCGGCCTTCACCTATGGCACCGACATCACCACGGCCGAGCAGAAGGTGCAGCTCGCGATCAACCGCATCTCCACCCAGCTTCCGGATGACGTCGAGCCGCAGGTTCTGACCTTCAGCCTGAGCGACCTGCCCGTCATCCAGATCGCCATCACGAGCGACCTCGACGAGCACGAGCTCGCGACGGCGCTCGAAGACAGCGCGCTGCCCGACATCCGCGACCTCGAGGGGGTCAGTGACGCGAGCCTGCTCGGTGCGACTACCCAGCGACTCACCATCACCCCCGACACCGATGAGCTCGAAGACCTCGGCCTGACGCCGCAGGCGATCACGGATGCCCTCGACGCCAACGGCGTGCTGCTCCCGGCCGGCGAGATCACCGAAGACGGCAAGACCCTCACCGTGCAGGCCGGCGACAAGATCGGCTCGCTCGACACGATCGAAGACCTGCCGCTGCTCGGCGCGACAAAGACCGAAGAGATCTCGCAGCCGTCGCTCATTCCCGGCGCCCCGGCCACGACCACCGAGCAGACGGTTCCCGATACCAAGCTGCACACCATCGGCGACGTCGCGAAGGTCGAGATCGTCGACGACCCGGTCACTGGCATCTCCCGTGTGAACGGCGAGCCCTCGGTCACCATTGCCGTGACGAAGAGCCCGTCGGGCAACACCGTTTCGGTCTCGAAGGCCGTCACCGACGCGATCCCCGACCTCGAAGAGGCCGTGGGGGGCAACACGAAGTTCACCGTCGTCTTCGACCAGGCGCCGTTCATCGAGGAATCGATCAACAGCCTCGCCACCGAGGGCCTGCTCGGACTCGTCTTCGCGGTGATCATCATCCTGGTCTTCCTGTTCTCGATCAGGTCGACCCTCGTCACCGCGATCTCGATCCCGGTATCGGTTCTCATCACGTTCATCGGCATGCTGGCATCCGGCTACACGCTGAACATCATCACGCTCGGTGCGCTCACCATCGCGATCGGCCGGGTGGTCGACGACTCGATCGTCGTCATCGAGAACATCAAGAGACACCTCGGCCTCGGCCAGCCCAAGATGGAGGCGATCAAGGAGGCCGTGCGCGAGGTCGCCGGCGCGATCACCGCCTCGACGGTCACCACGGTCGCCGTCTTCCTGCCACTGGCCCTGGTCAGTGACGTGACCGGAGAACTGTTCCGCCCGTTCGCGCTGACCGTGACCATCGCTCTCGCAGCGTCGCTGTTCGTCGCACTCACGATCGTGCCCGTGCTCGCCTACTGGTTCCTCGGGAGCAAGGCAGTGACGGCCGAGCAGGCCGCGGCTGCCGCAGCGCAGGAAGACGAACTCGACACTCCGACCCGCCTGCAGAAGACGTACCTGCCGGTCATCCGCTGGACCCTGAAGCGCCCGCTCGTCACGATCTTGGTGGCGATCCTGGTGCTCGGCGGAACAGTCGCGCTCATTCCGAATCTCAAGACCAACTTCATCGGCGACTCCGGCCAGAACACGCTCACGGTCACCCAGTCGCTGCCGCTCGGCACGAGTCTCGACGAGAGGGATGCGGCGGCGAAGAAGGTCGAGACGGCTCTTCTCGGCATCGATGGAATCGACACAGTGCAGCTCTCCCTCGGCTCGGGCGGCAACTCGTTGCGCGCGGCGTTCTCGGGCAGCGGCGATACCTCGTTCTCGCTGACGACCGATCCGGATGCCGACCAGGAAGCCCTGCAGGCGACCGTGCGCTCGAAGGTCGAGACCATCTCTGACGCGGGCGAGGTCACCCTCGACGGTGCGAGCGCCGGATTCGGGTCGTCCGACATCGAGGTCAACATCAAGGCGAGCAACAATGCCGACCTCGAGAAGTCGGCCACCGCGGTCCTCGACGCCACCCAAGACCTCGACGTCGTCGCGGAAGCCTCGAGCAACCTCTCGGTCACCCAGCCGTTCATCCAGATCCAGGTCGACCGCGACAAGGCGGCGAAGGAAGGCCTCAGTGAGATCGCTGTGGGCAGCCAGATCGCCGGCGCGATGAACCCGAGTGCCGTCGGCTCGGCGGTCATCGACGAGAACACCCTGTCGATCTATATCGAGAACACCAAGGCTCCCGAGACGATCGCCGAGATCAAGAGATTCGAGATCCAGGCGCAGGGCGACACGATTCGCCTCGAGAAGCTGGCGTCGGTCAAGGAGGTCGAGGCGCCCGCGAGCATCACGACCATCAAGGGCGTGCGCAGCGCTACCGTGAGCATCACGCCGAACGGCGACGATGTCGGCACGGCCTCGACCGCTGTCGCCCAGGCCGTCGCCGACGTCGAACTGCCGGCCGGGGCATCCGCAGAGCTCGGGGGTGTGACCTCGGACCAGGGAGATGCGTTCTCGCAGCTCGGTCTCGCATTGCTGGTTGCGATCCTGATCGTCTACGTCGTGATGGTCGCGACCTTCAAGAGCCTGCGCCAGCCGCTGTTGCTGCTCGTCTCGGTGCCGTTCGCGGCGACCGGCGCCATCGTGCTGCAGGTGGTCTCAGGCATCCCGCTCGGAGTGCCGTCGCTCATCGGTGTGCTCATGCTGATCGGAATCGTGGTCACTAACGCGATCGTGCTCGTCGACCTGATCAACCAATACCGGGAACGAGGCATGAGGGTGGGTGACGCGATCGTCCACGGTGCGACCAGGCGACTGCGCCCGATCCTCATGACCGCGCTCGCGACCATCTTCGCGCTGTTGCCGCTTGGTATCGGCCTCACCGGGCACGGCGGCTTCATCTCGCAGCCGCTCGCCATCATCGTGATCGGTGGACTCGTCTCGTCGACGATCCTGACGCTCGTGGTGCTGCCCACCCTGTACTACCTCGTGGAGGGCGCAAAGGAACGCCGGCAGGACCGCCGGGCAGCGAAGGCACGCGCGCACGCGCACTCTGCCGCCGCTCCCGCTGCCGACTAGTACGCAAGTTAAACGGCTCCTCACACCCGCAACGGCAGGTGTGAGGAGCCGTTTCGCATGAAAAGAGGCCTAATCCTCGCGCAATCCTAAAAGGTGTACTAACGTAGACAGGTCGGCTCAAGACAGCGCGCATTCGACGCGTATGGGTTTGTAAGTCTTAGAGGCCGGATCTGCAGCAAATCTGCTCGCAGAAATCACACGATGTATGTGATGGCCTCGGTCAAAGACTGCCCGGGTTCAGTAAGTGCTGTGCGTACTCCCGCACCGCGCACATGTTTGCAGTGCAAACGCGTGCAGGCACTGTTTCATGCAACTGAGTACAACCCAGGAAAGAACTATGCCCAACTTCAATAAGAAGCCGTACAACGACCGCAACTCTTCGGCTGCCAAGCAGCCGTGGAAGTCGGATGACCGCGCAGCCCGCACCGGGGATCGCCCCGCCGGCAGCCAGCGTCCGTCAGCAGACCGTCGCCCCGACTGGAACCCGCGCGAGAAGCCGGCTTACGGCGACCGCCCGAACCGTTCCTCCGACCGCCCGGCCTACGGAGATCGTCCGGCCACGAACGACCGCCAGGCACGCACTCCTTACGGTGACCGCGCCAACCGCACCGAGCGTCCTTCCTACGGTGACCGTCCCGACCGTTCCAGCCGCTCCGAGCGTCCGTCGTACGGCGATCGCCCGAACCGCACCGAGCGCCCGGCGTACAACAGCGACCGTCCGGCACGCACCGAGCGTCCCGCCTACGGCGACCGCCCGAACCGCACCGAGCGCCCGGCCTACAACTCCGACCGTCCGGCACGCACCGAGCGTCCCGCCTACGGCGAGCGTCCGGCCCGTGGTGAACGTCCCTCCTACAACAACGAGCGTCCGGCACGTCCCGCCTACGGTGACCGTTCCGAGCGTCCCTCGTACAACTCCGAGCGTCCCGCGCGCACCGAGCGTCCCGCCTACGGCGAGCGTCCGGCCCGTGGCGAGCGTCCCTCGTACAACTCGGACCGTCCGGCCCGCACCGAGCGCCCGGCCTACAACTCGGACCGCCCGGCCCGTTCGTTCGACGACCGCCCGGCCCGCGCCGAGCGTCCCTCGTACAACAGCGACCGTCCGGCCCGTTCCTACGAAGACCGCGCCCCGCGCAAGGACTTCGGCGATCGCCCGCGTCGCGACTTCGGTGACCGTGCCGAGCGCGCCCCGCGTGACTCGAGCTACTACCCGAACCGCGACACCAAGACGAGCGGCGGAAACTTCCACGAAGAAGACGTCGTCCTCGAGCGTCTCGAAGCACAGGTAGTCACCGCCGGCGACGTCGACGGCAAGACCTGGGCCGACCTCGGCATCGGCGACAACATGACGCGCCAGCTCATCTCGATGGGTGCCATCGCTCCGTTCCCGATCCAGGCTGCGACCATTCCGGATGTCATCGCCGGCAAGGACGTCCTCGGTCGCGGAAAGACCGGCTCGGGCAAGACCATCGCCTTCGGAGCACCGCTCGTCGAGCGCCTCATGGAGAACAACGGTGGCAAGGATCGCCAGATGGGCCGCAAGCCCCGCGCGCTGATCCTCGCGCCGACCCGTGAGCTCGCGCAGCAGATCGACCGCACGGTGCAGCCCATCGCCCGCAGCGTCGGCCTGTTCACGACGACCATCGTCGGTGGCGTTCCGCAGTTCAAGCAGGTCTCTGCGCTGCAGCGCGGTGTCGACATCATCATCGCCACCCCCGGCCGCGTCGAAGACCTCATCGAGCAGGGTCGTCTCGACCTCAGCAACGTCATGGTCACCGTTCTCGACGAAGCCGACCACATGTGCGACCTCGGGTTCCTCGAGCCCGTGCAGCGCATCCTGCGCGAGACGAAAGACGGCGGCCAGAAGCTGCTGTTCTCGGCAACCCTCGACAAGGGTGTCGCCACCCTCGTCAAGGAGTTCCTCGTCGAGCCCGCTGTTCACGAGGTCGCCGGTGAAGACCAGGCTTCGTCGACCATCGACCACCGCGTCCTGCTCATCGAGCAGCGCGACAAGCGCGCGATCATCGAGCAGCTCGCTGCCGGTACCGGCAAGACCCTCGTATTCACGCGCACCCGCGCGTTCGCCGAGGAACTCTCCGACCAGCTCGAAGACGCCGGCATCCCGGCGACCAGCCTGCACGGTGACCTCAACCAGTCGCGCCGTACCCGCAACCTGCAGCTGCTCACGAGCGGCCGCGTCAACGTTCTCGTCGCAACGGATGTCGCAGCCCGCGGCATCCACGTGGACGACATCAGCCTGGTCATCCAGGCCGATGCTCCCGAGGAGTACAAGACCTACCTGCACCGCGCCGGCCGTACCGGTCGCGCGGGCAAGGTCGGAACCGTCGTCACCCTCATCCCCCGTGCGCGTCGCCGCAAGATGGATGAGCTTCTCGGCCGCGCCGAGATCAAGGCGACAGTCGACCAGGCAGCGCCCGGCGACTCGATCATCAGCCAGCTCGCTGCGCTGTAGTCGCACTCGCTGACTGAGCACTTCCGCATTACCGCCACAGCAATGGCAACATAGAGAACCGCACCCGGCACCGGGAATCCCCACGGATTCCTTAGGCGGGGTGCGGTTCTTTGCATCTTTCGATACCCGCGCACCCGCAGCGCAATCACACGAGGACGCCAGTGAGCACGAGCGCCACCCCCACCAGTACCGTGACGCCTCGACCGGCAGGCCAGGCTGGCGGCAAGCGCCCGGAGATCCAGGCGCTCCGTGCCGTCGCGGTCGGTATGGTCATCGTGAATCACCTGTTCCGGGATCGTCTTCCCGGTGGCTACGTCGGTGTCGACATCTTCTTCGTGATCTCCGGGTTCCTCATCACCGCGCACCTGCTGCGCGAGGTGCAGCGTACGGGGCGGATCTC
>Ga0247736_10000291_pt1 | contig 18002 bp, 10 predicted proteins | sample UWRJL193509B2_FD_180935 | JGI IMG/M metagenome (GOLD analysis project Ga0247736, IMG submission 180935) | Plant litter microbial communities from Arlington Agricultural Research Station in Wisconsin, United States - UWRJ-L193-509B-2 | ecosystem: Environmental > Terrestrial > Plant litter >...
CTGCTTGATCGTCATTCCAAAGCCCCAAGCAATTTGGTGTGATACGTCCTTCGGGCGAGACGGCGGTTGCTTCAACAATCACTAATCCGCTGCCACCACGTGCCAAGCTTGCATAATGCGTTTTGTGCCAATCATTTACCAAGCCATCTTCTGCCATGTATTGGCACATGGGCGGAATAGCGATTCTATTTTTTAATGTGACATCCTTTAATTGATAGGGAGAGAATAAATCTGTCATGGTGATCCTTTTTGTTTTGTTCAAAGATATTTGATTAAGCTTGAAAACTTATTGTATCATTGTTCGAATATAATGGAACTATAGAATAATATCAAGAGATGTGTTAAATTAAATGCATGAGGCAAATCAAACATCCAACCATAGATCAAGTCGAGTTAACGGACATCATGTATGCGCTTGCTGATCCGACGCGCTTAGAAATTGTTGCGCTGCTGGCAAATGCAGGTAGAAAATTGACCTGTGGAGAAATTGACTTAAATCGTCCGAAGTCCAGTATGTCGCATCATTTCAAGATTCTAAGAAGTGCAGGCCTTGTTGAAACGGTGATTGAAGGTACAGAGCATATGAATTCTTTGAGGCTGGAAGAAATTGAGCAGAAGTATCCGGGCGTTTTAAAAGCGGTATTAAAAGCGGCTGCAAAAATTTCATAGTGTTTGAAAATTTATTGTGCTTCAAATTTAGCTCAGTAGTTTAAACAACATCCCAAGAATCCCGCTTACCACGATGATTGGGATCACATTCACTTTAAAGCGAAATAATGCGACTGTAGCAAGAGCAGTCAACGCGATAGAGAATAAATCTAGCTGACCTGTTAAACCAAATGGCCAAAACACGTGGTAGGCAAAAAATAGGGCAAGATTGAAAATCACGCCTACTACGGCAGCGCTAATTGCACTGAGTGGTGCGGTGAATTTAAGGTTGCCATGGGTAGATTCAATAAATGGTGCGCCCATAAAGATGAATAAAAAACTGGGTAAAAAAGTAAAAAATGTCACAATCGATGCCGCTACGAAAGCAGAAGCCAATAGGGCATTCGGGCCAAATATTTGGTTAACCCAGCCACCCACAAAACCGACAAAAGTCACCACCATGATTAATGGGCCTGGAGTGGTTTCGCCAAGTGCTAAACCATCGATCATTTGAGCGGGGTTTAACCAGTGATAATGCTCAACCGCGCCTTGAAACACATAAGGTAAAACCGCATAAGCGCCGCCGAAAGTCATTAAAGCCGCTTTGCTAAAGAACCAGCCCATCTGTGTAAAAGTACCATTCCATCCATAAATAGACATCAGCAAAAGCATGGTAATAGTCCAGATTGCCAATCCAATAATGGCAATGACAGCCATCTTTTCCCAACTAAAGTAAGCATGCGCAGGTGTTGGCGTGTCATCATCAATCAATGCGCGACCGAATTTTTTAGCCGCATCAGCATGACCACCGCCAACTTTGAAATATTGCGGTGTAATTCGGCCACCAAAATATCCAATTAAACCTGCTGTTAATACGATGATAGGAAAGGGTATTTTGAGGGCAAAGATGGCGATGAAAGCCAATGCAGCGATTGACCAAAGTACAGCATTCTTTAACACCTTAGAACCAATACGATAGCCCGCAAATAATACGATTGCCACTACCGCAGGTTTAATGCCGTATAAAACTCCTGCCACGGCTGGAATGGCGCCGTAAGCCATATATACCCAGGCTAATGCAATTAAAATGAAGAATGATGGCAGCACAAATAGCACGCCCGCGATAATGCCGCCCCAAGTGCGATGCATCAGCCAGCCAACGTAAGTGGCTAATTGTTGTGCTTCTGGGCCAGGTAACACCATGCAGTAATTTAGCGCATGTAAAAAACGTTTCTCAGATATCCACCGTTTTTTCTCTACCAAATCGTGATGCATGATAGCAATTTGACCTGCTGGACCACCAAAACTGATAAAGCCTAATTTAAGCCAATACAAAAACGCTTGTGACAAAGAAACAGGTTTTGGAATTGAATCGGCAACAGCAGCTAAATCTTCCTTCGCATTCATTGCTTTGCCCATGTTAATGAACAACAAAAATTTGGTATGTTAGACATGATTTGCCTCGATGCGGGAAGTTAATAACCATATAAAGTTTGATACTAAATGAATATTTATTGCAATTATTAACACGCTTCAAATATATTTGAATGGCTATGGGTAATTTGTGATTAGTTAAAATGTACAAGACTTAAGCTGATGCCTAATGTCCCATTGCATTTAATATGCGCATCAAACTTTCTAATTTGTCATCTCTACACATGCGGTATACAATGAGAATAATTCTTATTATCAACCTGTCAGGGTTTGTTAGGCCGTCTTTTGTCTACAGTGGATATATCTCTTCAGCAAGAAGTCCATGCGTTATATCGCTCGCATCACAGCTGGTTAGTTGGTTGGCTAAGGCGCCGTTTGGGTTGCATTCATAATGCCAATGATTTAGCGCAAGATACTTTTTTGCGCGTCATTGATAAATCAATCCGATTTACAGAAGTAAATGAGCCGCGTGCGTTTTTAAGCACTATCGCTCACGGTTTAATGGTTGATCACATCCGTAGAAAAGCGTTGGAACAAGCATATATTCAAGCGATTGCGCATTTACCATATCGATCAATATCTTCGCCTGAAAATTCAATAGAGTTTATCGAAACGCTTATGCGGATAGATATTCTTTTAGATGGACTTAAACCAAATGTGCGTAAGGCTTTTTTGCTTTCGAGGCTAGAAGGCATGACTTATCCTGATATTGCCATTAAGTTAGGCGTTTCTTTGCGCACGGTTGAAAGTCATATGGCAGATGCGCTACGCCATATTTTATTAAAAGGTCTTTAGCATATTGTGTGTAGCGTAATAGTTGCAGACTTTACGCTAAGAATATACAACGCTATGCTGTGGGTACTCACTGCATCTAATAAACAGTTTTAAATTGAACTCTTCCAGCCCACTTTCCGTTAATAATCCAGCCAGTCCAGGTAATGCTGGCATATCACAAACCGTGTATGAGGAGCTAATTGGTTGGTCGGTTAAATTAAATTCTGGAACTTCAAATGCTGAAGATGCACAGCAATTCCTCAATTGGCGGGCGCAGAATCCAGCCCACGAAGCCGCATGGCAACAACTGTATGCTGCAGAGCAAAATATGAGCTTGCTAACAAATGATTCTAAGCAAATAGCAGCAGATACATTGATGCTGTTGAGCGAAGAAAGAAATACGCGCAACAAGCGTCATCACACATTAAAACGTCACACATTAAAATTAGTGGGCTTGGCCACATTTAGCATTATTGGAACCGCTGCACTTTTTAATCAATTTGTTAATCAATTTGCACCGTGGCAGCAGCAGGAAAGTTACGCGACTAATGTTGGTGAACGTAATAGAGTTGTGTTGAAAGACGGCACTCGCTTGATGTTAAACACTAACACTAAAGTAGCGGTTGAGTTTTCATTACTTAAGCGCGAAATAACACTGCACAGCGGTGAAATATATATAGAAACCAGCAAGGATAGTGATTCTATTACTGGTCGCCGTTCATTCTGGGTAAAAACGAAGCAGGCAGAATTAGAGGCAATTGGTACTCGTTTCTCTGTCAATCAACAAGCATCGGGTACTAAGCTGTACGTAGCGCAAGGAATAGTCGCTATGCATGTCGGCAAATATGCGCCTGTGCGAGCCTATGCCAATGAAACTTACGCTATGGATGACACAGTGAATGCGCCAATAAAAATCACTGCTTATAACCACTTGAGCCTAGATCCAATAAGTTGGATTGACGATGCGCTGGTAGTAAAACAAATGCGGCTTAACGAGTTTGTGGCAGAGCTTTCACGCTATCAGAAGTTACGATTAATTTGTGAACCCAATGCCGCCAATCTCATGGTTTCAGGTGTATTTCAGTTAAACGGGCCAGACCCAGTGGAACATGCTTTAAAAGCGATTGCCAGAACACTGCCCATACGCATAACCAAGCAAGGTGATGCTACCGTTATTAGCAAAAAATAACTGATATTAACTAGTTAATATCAAATAAAAATCCAATAAAAACAATTAGATAAAAGGATAGCTGAAATTTAAATCATTAAATTCTGCGGGTTTTAAGCTGCTTATTCGGCATATGTTTATTTATCTCACTATTAAAGGGATTTTTAGCTATGCATCGTAATAAATACAAACATTCTGACCAAAACCTGAATGAACAAAGTCTTACACCAGCTCGTCAATCAAAATACATGTCGATAATTACCCAGGCTTTATTGATTTCGGGTGTTATTATTTCTATAGGATTAACTTATTCAACGGCTGTATACGCGGCCGATGCCGGCGTAATTGCCTACAATATACCAGCAGGCTCGCTTGAAGATTCTTTGAATTCATTGGCTAAGCAGTCTGGTATTACGCTGACATTCGATCCCGCACTGGTAAAGGGGAAAAGTGCACCGGCTATTAAAAGCCAGCTTTCGCGCGAGCAAGTGCTACAACAGCTTTTAAAAAATACAGGTTTAGAGCCCGTTACAAAGGATGGCGCGACAGTCATTAAGCGCTTAACAGTCGCCAATAAAACCGACATTCTGCCAGAAGTGGCAGTCAGCGCATCAATCAATCCATTATCACAAAATTTGTCAAAACCTTATGCAGGAGGGCAAGTTGCACGGGGTGCTCAATTAGGTGTTTTGGGTGAGCGTGACATGATGGACACGCCTTTTGCGGTGACTAGCTACACTGCAAAAACGATACAGAACCAGCAGGCACAGTCCGTGGCTGATTTAGTCGTGAATGATCCATCCATTCGTAATGTAGATCCATCCAATTCTGGGTACTCTAACTTTTTTAATATTCGTGGTTTTTTACTTGGTAACGGATCTATTGCGCTCAATGGCTTGTATGGTATTGCGCCAAATAATCAAAGTACGGTCATTGGTATTGAGCGAGTCGAGGTACTGAAAGGTCCTGCTGCGTTTCTTTATGGAATATCACCAAGTGGCACTGGCGGAGCAATTAATTTAGTGACTAAACGCGCTGATAATCAGCCTTTGACTCAGCTTACAACCAGCTATATTTCCGATTCACAAATTGGGCAGCAAGTGGATATTGGCCGTCGATTTGGAGAAAATAAGGAGTTTGGTATTCGTGCTAATGCACTTTATAGAGGTGGCGATACCGCTGTTAATGATCAGTCACAAAGACTTCGCACTGGCACTTTAGGGCTTGATTATCGGGGTGATCGTGTAAGACTATCAATGGATTACGGTTATCAAGAAATCAATACCGATCGAGCCAATAGTACGATTAGTGCGGCGAATGGCGTATCTATTGCAGATATACCAAATGCTAATAAAAGCTATGCATCGCCATGGAATAAAGTAGAACTGCGCGATTCTTACGGCATTATCCGTGGCGAATTCGATATTACAGATGACTCAAGCATCTATGCAGCTGGCGGTAAAAGTCACACTGATTGGAAGCAAATACTGGATTTTGGTAGCTTAATGCAAACCAATGGTAATTTTTTAAATAGAAGTCAGCTGAATTTCACTGGTATTGATCGCACTACAGCCGAAGTAGGTATACGCAGCCAGTTTGAAACAGGGCCTGTTCACCATCAAATCGTGCTGAATGCTACTGGTTATGAAGCTGTCAGAACCAGTGTTGGATCAATTCAATTAGGATCCCGACAATCGAATATTTACAATCCAACCTTCAATGCCGCACCTGTTATTCCTAATCCGTCACGTAAAAAAAATAGCGATACCGATTTTTACGGATACGCTGTGGCTGACACTTTGTCTATTTTAGATGATCGCATGCAGTTAACATTAGGTTTAAGACAACAAGAGATTAAAGCTGAAAACTACAATATCGTGACAGGTGCCACTACATCAGAATACCGAAAAAGTGCGCTTACGCCTTCTGTCGGCGTTGTTGTAAAACCGCTTAGCAACGTATCACTTTATGCTAATTACATAGAAGCGCTGCAACAGGGAACAACCGTTGGCACAATCTACAGCAATGCTGGCCAAGTATTATCGCCGTATGTTTCTAAGCAGCATGAAGTAGGCGCCAAAGTTGATTGGGGTAAAGTTGCTGCCACTTTAAGTGTTTTTCATATTACGCAAGATTCTGCTATTGCCAATACTGCAACCAATACATTTACAGTGGATGGTGAGCAACGTAATCGCGGTATTGAGTTGAATGTGTTTGGTGAGCCATGGCAAGGTATTCGCTTTTTAGGCGGTGTTATGCTGCTTGATGCAGATCTGACTAAAACTGCTAACGGCATTAACAACGGCAATATGGCAACTGGCGCAGCACGCACTAATATTACTTTTGGTGGCGAGTGGGATACAGGCTTTTTGAATAATTTAACACTGAATGCACGTGTTAACTACACGAGTAAGCAATACGCCGACGCAGGCAATACACAAAGTCTTGATAGCTGGACGACACTGGATATTGGTGCGCGTTATTTGACGGTGGTGCCAAGCGGTCAAGTGCTCACTCTGCGTGCCAATGTCAGAAATCTATTTGAAGAAAACTATTGGACGACTTTCCCTGGCGCGGGAACATTGAATCGTAGCGACCCGCGAACATTACTCTTATCTGCAACGATTGATTTCTAGTTTAAATGCGCCAGACATTCACACTTATTCACCGCTATATTGGCCTAATAATTGCACTATTTTTAGTGTTAAGTGGGTTAACTGGCGCAATAATATCGTGGGATCATGAGCTAGATGACTGGCTTAATCCAGAGTTAATGAAAGCGCGAAGCACGGGCGTTGCGAATTCATCTGTGGACATCGCCAAACAGATTGAAAACCGATATCCAGAAGTACTTGTTACCTACTTGCCAATAGGTATTGAATCAGGCGAGTCATACGCTTTTAGCGTCAGTCCAAAACGTGATCCAGCCACCAACCGCCTCTATAAGCCCGGCTTCAATCAGGTGTTTATAGATCCAGCCACGGGTAATGAGCTTGGTAAACGTGAATGGGGTCTGGTGTGGCCAATGACAAAACAAACTTTTGTTTCTTTTTTGTATAAATTTCATTACACACTGCATTTGCCAGAAATGTGGGGAATAGACCGATGGGGAGTTTGGTTGCTGGGTATTGTGGCTGTTTTTTGGACGTTGGATAATTTTGTTGGTTTTTATCTGACTTTGCCAACTAAACGCCGTGCATTCAAGCAAACAGAATTCACACAAACGGTGCTAAAGCAGGAAAGAGATGTTTCAAATGATGTGTATGCTAAAAATCTGTCTAATAAATCATGGTGGCAACGCTGGCAACCCGCATGGAAAATTCGCTGGACTGGCGGTGTAGCAAGGCTTAATTTTGATTTGCACCGGGCATTTGGTTTATGGACATGGGGATTATTATTGATCATCGCATTCACTGCGTTTTCGTTAAATTTATACCGCGAGGTGTTTTATCCGGTCATGACAAAGGTTTCCAAAGTCACACCATCGCCTTTCGATTTGCGTCCGCGCGCACCAAAACACGAACCTGTCATGCCAACTCGCCAATTTGGTGAAGTAATTGCAAAAGCACAAGCTGATGCGAAAGCACGTGGCTGGACTGAACCCGTTGGTAGCGCTTTATACAACCAAAACTTTGGTATTTATGGTATTCAGTTTTATCTGCCAGAAGATGGCCATGGTGCTGGTGGAGTAGGTCATAAACGTTTGTATTATGATGCGCAGGATGGGCGTTATCTAGGTGATAGACAGCCATGGAAAGGCACGGCTGCCGACATTTTCTTGCAAGCGCAATTCCCAGTTCACTCTGGGCGAATTCTAGGATTGCCTGGACGCATTTTGATTTCTGTAATGGGCTTGGTAACAGCAATGTTAAGTATAACGGGGGTCGTAGTGTGGTGGCGAAAGCGCGCGTCTCGTCGCCGATATTTTGACCAAAAAAGTAAACTGATAATGCATTAATATTAATGCGCAGCCATTAAAACGCAATGATTTTAAAGCTTTTTAAATCATTGGTATCCATGATCATACCTTACAACTTATCATAGATTCTCGCGGTAATTTCATACGATTTAACACGCGCAGCATGATCGAAAATCTGCGAAGTGATCATTAATTCATCTGCTTCAGTTTTATCAATAAAAGCTTTAATTTCATCTAATATTTTTTGTTCAGAACCTATTGCTGAGCATGACAGCACTTGGTTAAGCATTGCACGTTCAGCCCCGCCAATGTGATTCATAAAACCTGCAATCGGCGGCGGTAGTTTTGTCGGTCGTCCGCTACGCAGATTGATAAATGCCTGTTGCATGGATGACGCAATTAAATGCGCCTCTTCATCGGTATCTGCGGCAAATACATTAAAGCCAAGCATTACGTGTGGTTTTGCGAGATATTGTGATGGGCGGAATGTATTGCGATAAACTTCAATGGCTTGCAGCATTTTTGCTGGCGCAAAATGTGACGCGAATGCATAAGGCAAACCCAGCGCAGCCGCTAATTGCGCACCAAAAAGGCTGGAGCCAAGTATCCATATTGGCACTTTAAGGCCAGTGCCGGGCACTGCTTGAACATGGCCTTGTGGTTCTTCAGAAAAGTAATCGATTAACTCCATCACATCTTGCGGAAAAGCATCTGAATCGGATGCCAGATTGCGACGCAAAGCATGCGCGGTAATCTGGTCTGAGCCCGGCGCTCGTCCTAACCCAAGATCAATCCGTCCTGGAAATAGAGATTCCAACGTGCCAAATTGTTCAGCAATTACCAAAGGCGAATGATTGGGCAACATGATGCCGCCTGCGCCAACGCGAATAGTGGATGTGCCTGCAGCGACATGACCTATAAGTACGGATGTAGCGGCACTAGCGATACCCGGCATGCCGTGATGTTCGGCCAGCCAATATCGGTTGTAACCCAAGCGCTCAGCGTGTTGAGCCAGGTTTAAACTGTTCTTAAAAGATTGGGCAGCATCACTGCCTTCTGTAATGGGAGAAAGGTCCAGAACAGAGAAGCGCGGCATTGGATTGTCTTTATTGTTCATCTTTAAAATAGTTTTACCTCAAAAATAGTGTTTCCAAAAGTTCTAATCAATATATGGAGTCAATATGCGTACTTTGATAGATGAAAACAGGTTTAATTCTAATTAATCTTATATAAATTAAAGTCTCGCATAAATTACGCTTACTAAAACCTTTAAATTAAAAATGAATGATGATTGTTTTTCGCCTGTTTGTTCAATACCGCAACCAGTTGGACTTAACACTTAATTTACTGCAAAAAAGCACGCTATCTCAAATGTAAGATTTATATTTCTGTCGCTTATTGAGCCCATAAAATAGTTAAGGCATAATCCCTTAGACTTGCTCGCAACAATAGACTTGCAGCAAGTAATGAGAAAACACTTTTGTCATTTGAGCATTGCATGTATAAATAATAATGAATAAGAATATCCGCGCATTTGATAAACAATCCATCGTTCAATTAAAACTCACAAAACAGCTCTATTTAGCAGGCAGAGCTTCTTTGGTCACGAGTATATTATTGGCTTGTGTGCTTGCGTATGTACTACGCGATGTCATCAGCGCTACCATCATTTATCCGTGGCTTGCGCTCATTATTTTTTTCTCGCTTGCCAGAGCCGTATTGATGATTGCTTATGCGCGATCTGATGGCACTCAATATAGCAGCATCAGCAAATCGACTAAAACCAGTCACTGGTTAATCAATTATCGTTTGTTGATTGTTATTTTGGGTGCTATTTGGGGCTCTGCAGGCTTCATACTTTTCCCTACTGATTATCCACAACATCAATTGTTTTTAATCTTTATGCTGGCAGGCTTAACTGCCGGCGGTATTATCGCGTTTTCTGCCGATTTAGTTTGCGCCATTACATTCGCCACTTTAATTATAGTGCCAGTGATGATTCGACTATTTGTAATGGGAGACGATATATTCATCACAATGGGCGTGGCAGTTTTATTGTATTTTGGCTTTATGCTCGCAAGCACTTGGCATATCAACCGCAACCTACGCGAAAATATCACCCTGCATGTTGAGGCAGCCGCGCGTGAAGACTTAGTTAAATCAAGTGAAGAACGCTATCGATTACTACTTAACCATTCGCCAGTAGGTATTTTTCATTACGATACGCAATATATCATCACCTTTTGTAATAAGCGTTTTGCAGACCTTTTGCAAAACTCAGTAGAAAATATCGCAGGCATAAATTTAAAATCACTGAAGAATCAACTCACTTTCCCCGCATTAGAAAAAGCATTGTTAGGCGAAATAGGCCATTATGAGGGCCGTTATAATGCAACTTATAGCGATGCCAATGTGTGGATATCGCTGATTTGTGCACCTTCTTTAGATAAATTTGATCATGTTATAGGCGGTATTGGTATCGTTCAGGATATTAGCGAGCGCAAAAAAGCTGAATATATTATTGAGAATCTCGCTTTCTACGACTCTCTTACACAATTACCGAATAGACAGCTTTTGCTGGATAGACTCAAACTGGCATTAGCCGCAAGCGCGCGTACTGGCAAAGATGGCGCACTGTTATTTCTCGATTTAGATAATTTTAAAATATTAAATGATTCGCATGGGCATGATGCAGGCGATTCGCTACTGCGCCAGGTTGCAGCGCGCTTAACCACTTGTTTGCATGAAGATGACACCGTTGCGCGCTTGGGCGGCGATGAATTTGTAGTATTGATTGAAGACTTAAGTAACCAAGATACTACGGCGGCAAATCAAGCAGAGATCGTAGGCGAAAGGATTTTGGCGGCACTGAAACAACCTTATCAACTGGGCGAAAAAGAATATCAAAGCAGCGCAAGCATTGGCGTTGAGATTTTTAAAGGCCATGATCAGTCTTTAGAAGAATTGCTGAAGCATGCGGATATCGCTATGTATCAAGCCAAAAAAGCTGGTCGCAATACGCTACGATTTTTTGATCCGCAAATGCAAGATGCGGTAAATAGCCGTGTTGATATCGAACGCGAACTGAGAAAAGCGCTTGAAAGCCAACAGTTTCAGTTGTTCTACCAAATTCAAGTGGACCGTCACAATCGCATTTTGGGCGCAGAAACGCTTATTCGCTGGGTGCATCCTGAACGTGGATTTATATCGCCAGCAGAATTTATTACGCTGGCTGAAGAAACTGGCTTGATTTTACCCATCGGACAATGGGTGTTAGAAACGGCGTGTGAGCAGCTAAAAAGCTGGCAACAAAACGCAAAAACGCGTGATTTAACTTTATCGGTGAATGTCAGTGCAAAGCAGTTTCACCAAGCTAATTTTGTCGCACAATTGAATGACACGATTAAACGCTACGCCATTAATCCATTGCAACTCAAATTAGAACTCACTGAGAGTTTTCTGCTTGAAAACATTGAGGAGACGATTGCAACTATGAGCGCTTTAAATAAAATTGGCATTCAGTTTTCTTTAGATGATTTTGGTACGGGTTATTCATGCTTACAATATCTTAAACGTCTGCCATTGGTGCAACTGAAAATCGACCAATCGTTTGTGCGCGATATTGTTGTCGATAGCAGTGACAGGGCGATTGTACGCACGATTATTGCGATGGCAAAAAGCTTAGAACTGAATGTGATTGCTGAAGGTGTGGAAACTAAAGAGCAGTTAGCACTACTGTTAAATAAAGGCTGCGAACATTTTCAAGGCTATTTATTCAGTCAGCCGATCCCTATTTTAAAACTGAATGAATTATTAGAAATCGATTAATCATTTCGACCTAATATTTCTCGGCCAACCATCTCGTCATTAACATATTAGTTTTAAACTATTTTACTATTTTAGAATCAACGTACTGAATGCAATTGAGTTTAAATTAATGATATACAGCCAATATCGCGCGCTAAATGTTAGCCAAGGACCAACTTGGTGAAAAGTTTTTGGCAAAAGACCTCATCCACACCGCATTTAATTGCTTTACGCATATTTTTTATCTACATTTTATTTGGTCTTTTTTGGATATTTTTTAGCGATAAAATTCTTTTCGCATTAGTTTCCTCGCAAGAACAATACATTCAATACAGTATTTATAAAGGCTGGGCATATATTACGCTCACGGCTTTTCTCGTTTATTTTTTGGTACGCAAAACCGTACTAGAATATTTCGCCATTGAGAATTCTTTGCACGTTAGCGAAGATAGATGGAAGTTCGCGTTAGAAGGTGCGGGCGACGGTGTTTGGGATTGGAATATGGTCACAGACGAGGTATTCCGTTCGGCTAAATGGAAAAAAATCTACGGTTATGACGATAATGATTTAGAAGAAACCGCTACTGCAGGACGTAGACTGGTGCACGAAGAAGATGCCGCACATCAACTAGCAGATACGCAAGCCTATTTGGATGGAAAACGAGATATCTATGAGTCCGAATTCCGCCTTAAATGCAAAGATGGCAGCTGGAAATGGACGCTAAGCCGTGGCATGGTCATTAGTTATACCGCGGATGGTAAGCCTTTGCGCATGATTGGCACACATACCGATATTAGCGAGCGCAAAAAAGCCGAAGCGCAAGTGATTCGCCTGGCACATTATGATCAAATAACTAATCTGCCAAACCGTACTTTGTTTTTAGACCGTTTTCAACACGACATAAAAAAGGTTCAGCGCAATAAGCAATTTATCACTTTGTTGTATTTGGATTTAGATCGCTTTAAAGAAATCAACGATACGCTTGGGCATGATATGGGCGATTTGTTGCTGAAAGAAGCGGCGGAGCGATTAGTTAAATGTGTGAGACAAGATGACACTGTCGCGCGCATGGGTGGCGATGAATTCACCGTCATATTGAATAATCTTAATAATCAAATTAGCACAGAACGCATTGCACAAAATATCTTAGATAAATTTACTGAGCCGTTTCATCTGGGCGGCGAAGTGGTGTACATCACCACCAGTATTGGCATCAGCGTTTATCCAGTAGATGGTACTGAAGTAGATGTCCTGCTTAAAAACGCCGATCAGGCAATGTATGCGGCCAAAGAACAGGGTAGAAATCGTTATCATTATTTCACTTCGTCTATGCAAGATGCCGCATTGATTCGCATGCATTTAAGCAACGATTTGCGTAGCGCAGTGGCTGCAAATCAATTCAGATTATATTACCAACCGATTGTCGAACTGGCATCGGGCGATATTCATAAAGCTGAGGCGTTAATCCGTTGGCAGCATCCGCTACGTGGTTTAGTCAGTCCAGTTGAGTTTATTCCGATTGCTGAAGACACCGGCATGATCATTGAAATCGGTGATTGGGTATTTGCCGAAGCGGTCAAACAAGTCAGTAAATGGCGCGCGTATGAGCCTGATTTTCAAATCAGTGTTAATCGCTCGCCAGTACAATTTCGCGCAAATCTCAAATATCATTTAAATTGGGTTAAACATCTGCAAGCATTGGGGTTGCCGGGCAACAGTATCTGTATTGAGATTACCGAAGGCCTGTTACTGGATGCGCGCGATGCGGTAATTGCCCAATTACAAAGCTACAGTAAAGTCGGTATTCAGGTGGCGATTGATGATTTTGGTACGGGTTATTCATCTTTGGCTTATTTAAGAAAATTCGATATTGACTATGTCAAAATTGATAAATCATTTACCTCGAATATTTATCCTGGTTCTAGCGATATGGTGTTGTGCGAAGCGATTATCGTGATGGCGCATAAATTAGGCAAAAAAGTAGTGGCCGAAGGGATTGAAACGCAACAACAAAAAGATTTATTGATAGCCGCAGGTTGCGATTTTGGCCAAGGCTATTTATTTTCCAAACCAGTTCCTGCAGATGATTTCGAAAAACTTATTTGGGGAAAAACTACCGTTAAAAGCTAAGACAAATTTACATAATTGTCTGTTTGCTATACAGTTATTGCGTGGTTGAGTAACTGTCGTCATCTTATGTCGTTATGTTGAGATGAAGAGAAAGCTTAAGGATTTTTTGCGAATTTTGTGTCAAATTTCCGGACAGAAATGTGTACAGAAATTTATATAGTTTAACGGCCTAGTTTAGATAATTCCCGAATATATGTGTAATTCATTCAAGTTAAAGCACATTGCACGTGCGCCTTGATGATAAGAGACTTTGTGCTATTAAATCGCTGTTGCCATCTCGCTTGTCATATAAATTGCTACATTATTAAGTTAAATTTTTAATCAACATTCATTTTTAATCAATATTCTCAGTTTGCCTAAATCCTATTTTAAAAGGTTGATATGTTCAACGTAGTTAGCATCGCTTTAAAGCGCCCGTATACGTTCGTGGTCATGGCATTGTTGATGCTTATCGCAGGCACATTAGCGGCGCTTCGAAGCCCAGTCGATATTTTCCCAGAGATTCGTATCCCAGTGATTGCAGTCGCTTGGCAATACGCAGGTTTGCCAGCCGATGATATGGCTGGACGCATTACCACGCTATATCAACGCAGTCTCACCACAACTGTAAATGACATCGAACATATTGAAGCGAATTCCTATACTGGTTTTGGCATTGTTAAAATCTTCTTCCAGCCAGGCGTTAATATCGCCACGGCCAATGCGCAGGTAACAGCTATTTCACAAGTCGTCACACGCCAAATGCCCGCTGGTACGACACCACCATTGATTCTGAACTACAGCGCGTCAACGGTGCCGATTCTGCAAATTGCCTTATCAGGCAAAGGTTTATCAGAACAAAATCTAGCAGATTTAGGCCTTAATGCAGTACGCGTGCGCTTAGTTACTGTGCCTGGCGCTGGCGTGCCATTTCCGTTTGGTGGTAAAAGTCGCCAAGTACAAATAGACTTGAATCCATCTGCCATTCAAGCACGTGGGCTTTCTGCGCAAGATGTGGCAAATGCTTTAGCGGCACAAAATTTAATATTGCCCGTTGGTACGCAAAAAATCGGCAGTTTTGAATACACGTTAAATTTAAACAACTCAGCAGACGCAATCGAAGATTTGGGCAATTTGCCCGTTAAAGTGGTGAATGGCGCAACGGTTTACATCCGCGATGTTGCACAAGTACGCGATGGTAATCCGCCGCAGACGAATATCGTGCATGTGGATGGCAATCGCTCCGTGTTGATGTCAGTGCTTAAGAATGGTGCCATCTCTACGCTTGATATCGTTTCCGGTATCAAAGAAAAACTAATAGAAATCAAACCGAGTCTACCTGAAAACTTGGTCGCCACGCCAATTAACGATCAATCGTTGTTCGTCCGTGCCGCAATCAGTGGTGTGGCTTACGAAGGTATTTTGGCTGCCGCTCTCACCAGTTTAATGATATTGCTATTCTTAGGTAGCTGGCGCTCAACCATCATCATTGCTACGTCGATTCCGCTTTCAATTCTGGGCGCTATCATGGGGCTTTCTGCAATCGGCGAAACGCTCAATATTATGACTTTGGGCGGTTTGGCGCTTGCGGTAGGTATATTGGTCGATGATGCCACGGTGACGATTGAAAATATCAACTGGCATTTAGAACAAGGCAAAGAGGTGGAAGAATCCATCTTGGATGGCGCAGCGCAAATCGTTACGCCAGCGTTTGTATCGTTATTGTGTATTTGTATCGTATTCGTGCCGATGTTCTTTTTAGAAGGTGTTTCACGTTTTCTATTTGTGCCGATGGCGGAAGCAGTGATGTTCGCCATGGTGAGTTCATTCATCTTATCGCGTACGCTAGTGCCAACAATGGCGAATTATTTATTGCAAAAGCACGCGCCGCATACCGATGAACATGGCACAGTAATGACACCGACAAAGAATCCGCTTGTGCATTTTCAGCGCGGTTTTGAAGCACGCTTTGAACGTTTTCGTGCAGGTTATAAAGGCATATTAGAGATGGCCGTTGCCCATCGTCGCATCTTTGTTATCGGCTTTTTAACGGTAATCATGCTGTCATTTTTACTGATTCCATTCTTAGGCCGTAACTTTTTCCCAACAGTAGATAGCGGTCAAATATTGATGCATGCGCGCGTGCCTGTTGGTACGCGTGTGGAAGATACCGCGACACGTTTTGCAGCGATTCAAGAAGCGATTAAAAAGGTGATTCCACCAGCAGAGATTGTGACGATTGTCGATAATATCGGCATACCAATCAGCAGCATCAATATGACTTATAACAATACGGGTTTGATTGGTGCGCAAGACGGGGATATTCAGATTGCACTTACGCATGATCACGCACCAACGGCAGATTATGTGCGTAAATTACGCGAAGTATTGCCAAAACAATTTCCGGGGACAGTATTTTCTTTCCCGCCTGCGGATATTGTCAGCCAGATATTGAATTTTGGTTCGCCCGCGCCTATCGATCTACAAATACGTGGCGGTAAATTAGATGATAATTTTGATTATGCCAATAAATTATTGGATAAGATCCGCTTAGTGCCCGGCGTGGCGGATGTGCGTATCCAGCAATCGCGCGCAAGGCCAGTGTTCGATATCAATGTTGACCGCACCCGTTCACAAGCGGTGGGAATTTCTGCCAGAGATGTCACCAATAGCTTGGTTGTCAATTTGGCGGGCAGTTCGCAAGTTGCGCCTACTTTTTGGCTGAATCCAGTCAATGGCGTGTCTTATCCTATCGTGTTACAAACACCGCAATATCTGCTGGATAGTTTAAATTCACTAGCTAATTTACCCATCAGCAGTGCTGGTGGCGCACCACAAACCTTAGGTGCATTGGCAACATTTAAGCGCAGTACCGGCAACGCGGTAGTCAGCCAATATGATATTCAATCAATGGTGCAAATCAATGCAACCACGCAAGATCGCGATTTAGGTGCTGTGGCAAAAGATATCCGTAAGATTATTGCAGATACCGCCGACCAAGTACCGAAGGGTTCAACCGTTGCGTTGTTAGGCCAAGTAAAAACCATGGATAGCGCTTTCTCAGGTTTGTTGTATGGCTTGCTAGGCGCAATCGTGCTTATTTACTTGCTTATTGTGGTTAACTTCCAGTCTTGGAGCGACCCTTTTGTGATTATTTCGGCATTGCCAGCGGCATTGGCAGGCATCGTTTGGATGCTATTCGCCACATACACGCCATTATCTGTGCCCGCTTTAACTGGTGCAATTATGTGTATGGGCGTTGCAACGGCAAATAGCGTATTAGTGATTAGTTTTGCGCGTGAACGGTTAGAGCAATTGGGCGATGCCACTGCGGCAGCGATTGATGCGGGATTTGTGCGCTTCCGCCCAGTATTAATGACGGCGCTGGCGATGATTATTGGTATGGCACCGATGGCATTTGGCTTGGGCGAAGGCGGCGAACAAAATGCGCCTTTAGGCCGCGCGGTGATTGGCGGTTTAATTTTTGCCACAATCGCCACCTTACTTTTCGTACCTGTCGTATTCAGCATCGTACATAGACACTATAACAAAGCGACTGGTCACAAAAAATCTGACCATGCACAATCTAAACCCGATTCAACTGGAGAATCTCATGCAGTCTAATAACAACTCTAGTAACCAAATCTCAAGTAACCCGGCTTCTAATAATAAGCCCGCTGGTTTATCCAACAAAACATTGCGCATCGGCGGTATCGTGTTGGTGCTTATCGCAGTGATTGTCGTTGTGTTAGGGCTGATTAAACGCGCCAATAATGATACAAACTTAAAAAAATGGACTGACAAACAAGCGTTGCCGACAGTGAGTGTAGGCTTGCCGACTGGCGCAGGTGAGGGCGCGACACTTGATTTGCCAGGCCGTTTCGAAGCTTATGCACGCGCACCCATATATGCACGTGTGAGCGGATATTTAAAAAGCTGGAAAGCGGATATCGGCACGCAAGTAAAAGCCGGACAATTATTAGGTGAGATTGAAACACCAGATCTAGATCAGCAATTACTGCAAGCAAAAGCCGATTTGGCCAGCGCCCAGGCAAATGTTGGCTTGGCTGAAACCACCGCCAAACGCTGGCAGGAAATGCTCTTAACGCAATCAATTTCAAAACAAGAAGTAGATGACAAAAC
>Ga0247736_10000292_pt1 | contig 17985 bp, 17 predicted proteins | sample UWRJL193509B2_FD_180935 | JGI IMG/M metagenome (GOLD analysis project Ga0247736, IMG submission 180935) | Plant litter microbial communities from Arlington Agricultural Research Station in Wisconsin, United States - UWRJ-L193-509B-2 | ecosystem: Environmental > Terrestrial > Plant litter >...
CTACGAGCTCGCGCAATACCTGACCAAGAGAGACTTCGTCGCCGTGCAGGGCATCGTTGCCCTGCTTGCCGTGATCGTCGCGTTGAGCAACTTCATCGTCGACATCATCGCCGCCGCCATCGACCCAAGGGTTAAGTTCTGATGACCGCCACCACACCTGCCACTCCCGTCCAGCGGGTTGCGCTCTGGAAGCGCCTCCCCATCGTCCACCACCTGCGCCAGAGTGTCGGCCTGCAGCGTGGCATGCTCATCGCCGGTCTCGTGATCGTCGGTATCTTCCTGCTCACCGCGCTCTTCGCACCGCTCATCGCGCCCTACAGCTACTCGCAGCTGAGCGATGAGAACGGCAACTTCGGAGCCCAGGTGCCGCCTGGGGGAGACCACCTGCTCGGAACCACCGTCGGTGGCTACGACGTGCTCTCGCGCGTTCTCTGGGGAGCCCAGACCGCTCTCGGCGTGATTGTCGTCGCTGTCGCGCTGTCGATTTTCATCGGTGTCGCGCTCGGTCTTATCTCCGGTTACCTCGGTGGCTGGCTCGATCGCGTGCTCGTCGTGATCGCCGATGCCGTCTACGCCTTCCCGACCCTGCTTCTCGCCATCGTGGCGGCTATCGCGATCAGCGGTGGACAGTCCCGCCTCTGGGGCGGAATCTTCGCCGCGGCGATCTCGATCACCGTCGTGTTCATCCCGCAGTACTTCCGGGTGATCCGCGCCGAAACGGTGAGGATCAAGTCAGAGGCCTATGTCGAGTCGGCGAAAGTCATCGGCTCGAGCACCCCGCGCATCATGGTGCGCCACGTGCTGCGCAACGCGACCCGCACCCTGCCGCTCATCTTCACCCTCAATGCGTCCGAAGCAATCCTGACCCTCGCCGGTCTCGGCTTCCTCGGTTTCGGTATCGAGCCGACATCGGCTGCCGAGTGGGGCTACGACCTCAACAAGTCGCTCTCCGACGTCACGAGCGGCATCTGGTGGACGTCGGTCTTCCCCGGCGCGGCGATCGTGCTCGTGGTCATGGGCATCACCCTCGTCGGTGAGAGCCTCAACGACCTGGCCGACCCGCGCCTGCGCACGCGCCGCCGGTCAGATGGCACGCCGCCGCTCACCGCTGCGACTACGGCAGTGCCCGGGGGAGACCTCGACGACGCAAGCAACATTTCCGGTCTGGAGTCACGTTCATGAGCATTCTCGACATCACGAACCTCGAGGTGACCTTCGCCACCGATGGTGGCGACGTCAAGGCAGTCGACGACGTCACCCTGTCGGTCAACGCGCGCGAAGTGCTCGCGATCGTCGGCGAGAGCGGCAGCGGCAAGACAGTCACAGCCAAGACGATCCTCGGGCTTCTGCCCGAGTCGGCCCTCACGCGCGGCGCCGTCATGCTCGGCGAGAACAACGTCATCGAGCTGTCGCCGGCGAAACTGCGCGAGGTGCGCGGCCGCGACGTCGCGATGGTCTTCCAGGAGCCCTCGACGGCCCTCAACCCGGTCTATACAGTCGGCTGGCAGATCGCCGAGGGCTTCCGGGCCCACGGCAAGTTCTCGCGCAAGGAATCCCGCGCGAAGGCCATCGACATCCTGCGCAAGGTCGGCATCCCCGGCCCCGAGACCCGCGTCGACTACTACCCGCACCAGTTCTCGGGTGGACAGAAGCAGCGTGTCGTGATCGCGATGGCCTTGGTTCTCGAGCCCGGGCTGATCGTCGCCGACGAGCCGACCACGGCGCTGGACGTCACGGTGCAGGCCGAGATCCTCGACCTGCTTCGCCTCGTTCGCGACGAGTTCGGAACCGCGATCGTGCTCATCACCCACAACATGGGCGTTGTCGCCGACCTCGCCGATCGCGTCGCTGTCATGTACAACGGCAAGCTCGTCGAAGAAGCCCCGGTTGCGCAGCTCTTCGCTGCACCGAAAGAGGAGTACACCCAGAAGCTGCTCGGCTCGGTTCCGCGCATCGGTACCGGTGGTGCCCGGGCCGCCGACCGTGCCGCGGCACGCAACGCCGCACTCGGCGCACCGGTGATTGTCGCCGAGAACCTCGTCATCGAGTACCCCGGCCGCTTCGCCCAGCCTGGCTTCCGTGCCGTCGACGACGTGAGCTTCACGATCTCGCCCGGTGAGGTTCTCGGCCTTGTCGGCGAGAGCGGCTCGGGCAAAACCACCATCGGTCGGGCGATTGCCGGGCTCACGCCGATCAGCGGCGGTTCGCTCAAGGTGCTCGGGCACGAGATGCTCGGCATCAAAGAGCGCACCTTCAAGCCGATCCGCAGTGACATCGGGTTCGTCTTCCAGGACCCGGCGTCGAGCTTCAACCCGCTCCTCACCATCGCCGAGTGTGTCGCCGAGCCGCTGATCGTGCACAAGCGCGCTGGCGATGTCGCCTCGGCCCGCAAGCGGGTCGACGAACTGCTCGAGGCAGTGCAGCTGCCGAAGTCGTTCGCCGACCGCTACCCGCACGAGCTCAGCGGTGGCCAGCGCCAGCGCGCGAGCCTCGCGCGTTCGCTCGCGCTCGAGCCCAGCCTGCTCATCGCCGACGAGCCGACGAGTGCGCTCGACGTGTCGGTGCAGGCGAAGGTGCTCGAGCTCTTCGCCGAGCTGCAGGGCGAGTTCGGGTTCGCGGCACTGTTCATCAGCCACGACCTCGCCGTCGTCGACATGCTCGCTGACCGTATCGCCGTGCTCTACCGCGGCAAGCTGGTCGAAGAAGGAACCGGGTCGGAGGTTCTCGGTTCGCCGAAGCATCCGTACACCCAGCGCCTGCTCGCCTCGCTGCCGGTTCCCGACCCGATCGAACAGGCCGACCGCCGCGAGGCCCTGCGCGTGCTGAGGGAATCCGACTAGTAATGGCTAAAGTCTCGCCCGTCGTCGTCGCCAATGACCTCTCGATGCACTACCCCGCCCGCACGGAACGGGGGCGCATCCAGGCGGTCAGCGGCGTGAGCTTCCAGATCGCCGAGGGAGAGATCCTGGCGATTATGGGCGAGAGCGGTTCGGGCAAGAGCTCGATCGCGGCCGCGGTGGCCGGCCAGTCCGGCCGCCGCGACGCGCGCTCACCCCAGATCGACGGGGGATCGCTTCGCGTGCTGAACACCGAGGTGCGTCGCATCAGCGACCGCCGGCGTGACCGGCTCGGTCTGCGAGTCGGCTACGTGCCGCAGGATGCCGGGGCGCTCCTGTCGCCGCGACTCACCGTCGGCGAGAACGTCGCCGAGCCGATCTTCGCCCGCGACCGTCGGTTCGACCAGCACCTCGCCGGTCAGGCGGTCGCCACCCTCATCGATGCCGTACGGCTTCCGATGGGAACGATGAACAAGTACCCGTTCGAACTGAGCAAGGGCCAGCGCCAGCGGGTGGCGATCGCCCGTGCCCTCGTGCTCGAACCGACACTCCTCGTCGCAGACGACCCGACAGCCGGCATCGACATCATGGTGCGCTCGACGATCCTCGACATCATCCGTGACATCCAGCGCGACCGCGCCTTCTCGGTCCTGCTCGTCGCTGCCGACCTCGACGAGGTGCGCCTCGTGAGCGACCGGGTGCTGGTCATGCACCGCGGGCTCGTCGCCGGAGCCGGGCCGATCGACGACATGCTCGAAGAGACCTGGCACCCCTACGTGGAAGGCCTCGTGCGCGCACGGCGCCTTCTCGACCGCGATGTCGTCGACAGCAACGCGAACTCGCGCAGCGCGCAGAATACCCCCATCCAGAACCCCACCGGAAGAACCAATGCCCGCTGAGCCCGTCGCTTCACTCTCGTCTTCGATTCGTGGAACCGGCCAGCACCGTGACCTGATAGCCGAGCAGGGCGCGCCGGTCATCGCCGATCGGCCGCCAGCGGGCCCGATTGCCGTTCTACCGAGGCCGACGGAACAATTCACGGATGCCGTGACGAGTGGCGGGGGAGTCGTCGCCCCGCTCTCCGACGAGACACGCGGCGTCGTCTGGCTGTCGTACCAGCGTGCAGACGAACTCACCGAGGTTCTCGAGAAGCACCCCGGAATCCGCTGGGTACAGCTCCCGTGGGCCGGCGTCGACGCGTTCGCCGGCGTTCTCGCGAAATTCGCCCACCGCACCGACCTGCTCTGGACGAGCGCGAAGGGCGCGTATTCCGAGCCCGTCGCCGAGCAGGCGCTCATGCTGTCGCTCGCGCTGCTGCGCGAGATCCCGCAGCGCAGTGTCTCGACCAGCTGGGCGAAAGAACTGACCGGCACCTCGCTCTACGGCAAGAACGTCGTCATCGTCGGGGCCGGCGGTATCGCGCTCGAACTCATCCGCCTGCTGTCGGTCTTCGAAGCCCGGGTCACTGTCGTACGCCGCTCGGCCGAGCCGGTCGAGGGCACAGTGCTCACGGTGACTCCCGATCGCCTGCTCGACGTGCTGCACGATGCCGACGTCGTCGTGATTGCCGCCGCCAGCACGACCGGGACCAAGAGTATGTTCGGTGCGGCCGAGTTCGCCGCCATGAAGAACACGGCCGTGCTCGTCAACATCGCCCGGGGTGCGTTGATCGACACCGATGCCCTCGTCGCGGCCCTCGAGACCGGCGAGATTGCCTCGGCCGGCCTCGACGTGACCTTCCCCGAGCCGCTTCCCGACGGGCACCCACTCTGGGCGCTGCCGAACTGCGTGATCACCTCGCACTCCGCCGACACCCCGCCGATGACGGCTCCGCTGCTCGCCCACCGCATCAGCACCAACGTCGAGGCCTTTCTCGACCACGGTCGGTTCGTCGGTGTTGTCGACCCGGCGGCCGGCTACTGATGACCGCGAGGCCCTCGTTCTTCATCGGCGCCTACACCTCCGACATGGGTGGCGAGGCAACCGGGATCGCCGTTCTCGATTCCCGTACCGACGGCTCGCTCGCCTTTCGTGAGGTTGTCGGCGCGGCGGAGTCGCCGTCGTACCTCGCCGCCGACCGGGGAGTTCTCTACGCGGTGGCGGAGGCCACCGGGCGGGTCACCAGGTTCGCGCGGGGCGACCGCGACGCGCTGCTGGCGACGGCGTCCGCGGAGTCCGGCGGCGATGCGCCCTGCCAGCTGACTGTGGCGGGGGAGTCACTGTTCGTCGCCAATTACACGAGCGGCTCGGTCGGGGTCATCGCGCTCGACGACTTCGAGCTGGTCGAGACCCTCGCGGGTTCGGGTTCCGGTCCCCACGAGGCGCAGGACGGCCCACACGCCCACGCCACCCACGTTCTCTCCGACGGGATCGTCGTGAGCGCCGACCTCGGTGCCGACCTCATCCACCGCCACCGGTTCGCCGATGGTCGCCTGGCCCGGGTCTCGAGCATCGCGGTGCCGGCCGGTACCGGCCCGCGCGACTTCCACGAGCCGGCGCCCGGGCTGCTCTGGGTGCTCGGCGAACTCAGTTGCGAACTGCTCGTCTTCGCGGCGACCGCCGACGGTCTCGAACCGGTGTCGACAACAGCCATCCCCGGTGCAGAACCCGGCGACCACGCGGCGGGCATCGCCGTCTCGGCCGACGGGCGATTCGCCTATGTCGGCCTCCGGGGCAGCAACCGGGTCGCCTGGTTTGCGGTCAGCCCGGACTCGCGGGAGCTCACGCCCCGAGGGTCGGTGCCGAGCGCGGGAGATTTTCCGCGTCACCTGGTCGTCGACGGAAATTTTTTGCATGTCGCAAACCAGCTCTCGAGCACCGTTTCGACCTTCGATACCAAGGAAAACGGGCATCCCGAGCTCGTTCGCGAGCCCGAACCGGTGCCCTCACCGACCTTTTTGCTGCGCGCGTGAGGGGTCTCGGTTATTTGTACCGCTGAACCTTTGCTAAAGTAATGACGCTGTTACAGCAATCCTCGATAGCTCAATTGGCAGAGCAGCCGACTGTTAATCGGCAGGTTCTTGGTTCGAGTCCAAGTCGAGGAGCTGAGAAGCCGCACGGGGCTCCACCCCCTGCGGCTTTTCTCCTTTAACCGGTGCGGCATACTCCCGGTGCGGCATACTCCCGGGGGAGTACACCGGCTGCCTCCGGCCAGCGGATGTGGTCCCGCGGCCCCGCGGCTACGATCGATCCATGCCTTCCCGCGGTCCGTCTCCCGAGCTGCGCTGGCGCGGTGTCAGCCTGCGCGAGAGGCGATTCCGCCGCGGCTGGCCGCCGGGTGGGCCCGACCACTGGGATCCGGACTTCGAGCCCCGCTGGCGCGAGTCCCGCGCCCCCGCCTGGGTGCGGGTGTGGCTGCCCGTCATCATCTCGTTCTTCGTGCAGGTACCCGCCGTCTTCGTTCAGGTGCACACCGGGCGCCGACTGACCTTCAGCACCGATACCCCGCTCGAACTGGTGCTCCACCTCTCCATCGCCCTCGTCGGCCCAGTCGCGCTCATCTTCGCCCGGCGCTTTCCCGGCCCGGTCGTCGTCATAGTCGCGCTTGCCGCATCCGCAGACCTGCTGCTCGCCGACCAGACCGACGGGCCGCCGTATATCGCGTTCGCGTTCGCGATCGGTGCGGCCATCGTGCGTGGTGCCCGGGTCTGGGCGTGGTCGGCGATCGCCGGCTCCTGGATTCTCACGCTCGTGCTGTCGGGAACACTCGGTATCTCCTGGCAGCCCTGGCGGGTAGTCGGCATCAGCCTGGGAATCCTGATCCTGGTCGCTGCAGCCGAGGGGATCCGTACGGGTGCTGACCGTCGTGCCCAGTTCCGTCGCTCGCTGGCGAATCGTCGCCAGGCCGAGGTGCAGGCGGAGCGCGTGCGGATCGCGCGTGAACTGCACGACGTGCTTGCCCACTCGCTCAGCCAGATCAACGTGCAGGCCGGCGTCGGGCTGCACCTGATCGACAAACAGCCCGACAAGGCGGCCGAGGCCCTTGCGAGCATCAAGCTCACGAGCAAGACGGCCCTCGACGAAGTGCGGTCGGTTCTCGGCATCCTCCGTGCCGAGGGCGGTGCTGACCCCAGCGCCCCGCTCGTGCCGGAACCCGACCTGTCGCGCCTCGACGGCCTCGCTGCATCGCTCACCTCGCAGGGGGTCGACGTGACGATCGGCAACCGGCTCCGTGACGTGCCCGCCCCGGTGCAGCTCGCGATGTACCGCATCGTGCAGGAGTCGCTCACCAACGTCGTGAGGCACGCGCACGCGACGAGCGCGAGCGTCGACCTCGATCAGGACGCCCGGGAGTACCGGGTGGCGATCATCGACAACGGCAGCGGAGCACGTGAGCCATCGGCCCGCGACAGTGCGGCCGACGAGCCCGGTGGCCGTGGACTGCTCGGGATGCGGGAGCGCGCCGAACTGCTCGGCGGCCGGCTCGAGGCCGGCCCGCGCGAGAGCGGTGGTTTCGCCGTCATCGCGCACATCCCGAGACGTGAGGCACCAGTCTCGATCCAACCCGAAAGTGATACCCCATGATCCGCGTCGCCATCGCCGATGACCAGCAGCTGATCCGTGGTGGCTTCCGCAGCCTGCTCGAATCCGAGCCCGACATCGAAGTCGTCGGTGAGGCGGGCACGGGCACCGAGGCCGTTGCGCTGGTCACGGCGCAGCGTCCCGACGTCGTGCTCATGGACATCCGGATGCCCGACGGCGACGGGCTGTGGGCGACCGAGCAGATCGCGGCAGATCCGGCCCTGACCGATACCCACATCGTGATCGTGACGACCTTCGAGCTCGACGAGTACGTCGGTCGCGCCATCCGTGCTGGCGCGAGTGGATTCCTCGTCAAAGACACCGAGCCGGTCGAGCTGATCCGCGCCATCAGGGTGGTTGCCGGGGGAGACGCCCTGCTCAGTCCGGGCGTGACCAAGCGGCTGCTCGAGCGGATGGCCGTCGATCTCTCCGACGAGCCCGACCTCTCACGACTCGCGCCGCTCACCACCCGCGAGCGCGAGGTTCTCGCCCTGGTCGGCCTGGGACTCACCAACGAAGAGATCGGTCACCGGCTGTTCCTGAGCCCGCTCACCGCCAAGACACACGTCTCCCGCATCATGGCGAAGCTGACCGCCCGCGACCGGGTGCAGCTCGTGGTCGTCGCGTACGAGACCGGCCTGGTCAGGGTCGGCCGGCGGTAAGTTCGGCCACCGGTAGTAGCTCGCCGGGGCAGACTGCTCCTGCGGGCGTAGACCAGGTGTAGCCGCCGGGCAGATTCGCTTTCGGGGCATGCCCGCGAGGCTGGTTGTACGAGGATGCACCGCATCCCCGGTATTCACACCAACCCAAAGGACTAGCCGTGTTCACCACACTTGCCACCACTGCTCCCGCAGTCATCGCCGCCCACGCCGGGCACTGGGGCCCCGGTTTCGGGTGGGGCTTTCTGCTCATCCCCCTGATCTGGATCGTCGTTCTGGTCGCCGTCTTCGCCATCTTCGGTCGCCGGTTCCGTCGCGCGGCCTGGGCTCGCGGCGGCTATGGCCACTTCGCCGAGCCGAGCCGCCGGGCCGAAGCCACTCTCGCCGAGCGGTTCGCGCAGGGCGACATCGACGAGAAGGAATACCGTGCCCGGCTCGAGGTGCTGCGCGCCAACGTGCAGCCGCAGGGCCCTCGCCCCTGAGCAGGCGATAGCCCCACGCGATAGTCTCTCTCTTGGCCTCGGCACCCGCGGCCACGACCGGCCAAGAGGGAGGCACTCGTGAACGACTGGATCCAGGGCAACTCGATGCTCCTGATCTTCGCCCTCGGCGGCGCCGCAGCTTTCTTCCTCCTGGTCACGCTCGTGTTGCTCGTCGCCTGGCTTCGTGCCCGCCGCGGGCGCGCCACCCAGAAGCACGACCGGGTGGATGCCGAGCTCGATGTCATCGACCTCGAACTCTCGCTGGCCGAGCAGACCGGGCGACTTCGCATCATCCGTGAACTGCACGAGGTCGCCGTGCACGACGTGTCGGTCATCATCAGCCAGGCCGACGGTGCCCGCTACGCCGGCGCCAATGACCCCGCAGTGGCTGTTCGTACGGCCGCGGTCATCGCCGAGTCGGCCCGTTCGGTGCTCGCCGACCTGCGCCGGGTGATGACGGTGGTGCACGAGGGCGAAGCCGAGCTGCAGACCCACCCCAAACTCAAGAGTGTTCGCGAGCTCTTCAAGATCATGCGCGAGGCTGGCCTTCGCGTCACGTTCGATGAGGCCGGTGAACGGTACGACCTCAAGCCAGGTGCTGAGCTCGCTGTCTACCGGATCCTGCAGGAATCGCTTTCCAACGCGCTCAAGCACGGTGGCGAGGGCACCGAGGTGCAGGTCGCGTTCACCTGGACCGACGAGGGCTTCCAGGTCAAGATCGACGACGACGGAGTTCGCGCGTCCCACCGTCGTGACGGTCTCGACCCGAACGACGAGTCACGCACCCGTACCTATGATCTCGACGACGACCTCAACGCGCTCACCGGCATCGTCAACGGTGCCGGGATCACCGAGATGAAGGAACGCACCGAGTTGTTCGGCGGCGTCTTCACGGCGTATGCCGTGCCCGGTGTCGGTTTCTCGATCTCGGCCAGTTTTCCGTCGTTGCGGTACCACAACGGTATCCACGGCGTGAACCTGGAGTCCTGATGCTCATCCGCGTGCTGATCGTCGACGACCAGCCGCTTCAGCGTGCCGGATTTCGCCTGATCCTCGAGTCGCAACCCGATATCGAGGTTGTCGGCGAGGCCGGGGACGGCGCGCAGGCCCTTTCCTTCGTGCGCCGGCAGCCGACGGACGTCGTTCTCATGGACATCCGGATGCCGCGGGTCAACGGACTGACAGCCACCGGTCGTATCTCTGAAGACAGGCAGGTGCGGGCCCTGGGAGCTGCGCCCCGGGTCGTGCTCGTCACGGCGCTGGAACTCGACGAGCACGTACCGGCGGCTGCCGAGGTCGGCGCTTTTGCGATGTTGTACAAGGATGTCGCCCCCGACGTGCTGCTGGATGCGATCCGGGGCGCTGCGGCGCATGTCGCGCCCACCGTTGACCAGGCTCCGACGCCCATGGCCGGCGCAATCGATGGCCCGGCGTAAGCTCTCGCGCGATCGCACTGGTTCGCCTCGTAGCCCCGAAGACTCGGCCGCGTGGAGAGCCAGTCTCTCGGTCGCTCTAGCCGTCGCCGTTTACGGGGTCTCGTTCGGTGCACTGGCGGTTGCCGCGGGACTCGATGTCTGGCAGACCTGTGTTCTCAGCCTGTTGATGTTCTCGGGCGGTTCGCAGTTCGCCCTGGTCGGCGTGATCGCGAGCGGGGGAGTCGCGGCCGGGCCGGCAGCGATTGCGGCATCCGCTCTTCTCGGCTCGCGGAATACCCTCTACGCGATCCGTATGGCACCCATCGTCGGTCCGGGCTGGGCCCGGCGCCTGCTCGCCGGGTGGATCACCATCGACGAGTCGACTGCTGTGGCGACGGCGCAGCCGACCCTGCGCAGCCAGCGGATCGGATTCTGGGTGACCGGGGTCACTATCTTCATCGGCTGGAACCTGACCACGCTCATCGGAGCGCTCATCGGTGACCTGCTCGGCGATGTGAGGCAGTACGGACTCGATGCCGCGGCTGCGGCAGCGTTCCTCGGACTTCTCTGGCCGCGGCTGAAGCAGCTACAGCCGGTTGTCGTGGCCGTGGGTGCTGCAGTTGTAGCGACAGCCCTGACGCCTGCCCTGCCGCCCGGGCTGCCGATCCTCGCGGCCGCGATTGTGGCCGTTGTCGTGGGTGCGGGTAACTGGTTCGCGGCGCGACCGGGTGATTCGCTCGAGGCGGATGCCCCGGCGGGAGTTCGACTCGACCAGCATCCTGCGCCTCGGGAGGGGACCGACTCGTGACCCTCTGGAACACCGTGCTGCTGGCGGCGATCATCGTGCTGGCGCTGAAACTCGTCGGTTATCTCGTGCCGCAGAGCCTGATCGAGAAGCCGACACCCGCGCGGATCTCGAACCTGTTGACCGTGGCGCTGCTCGCGGCGCTGATCGCGGTCCAGACTTTTGCGACCGGAAACCAGCTCAGTCTCGACGCGCGGGTGCCGGCGCTTCTGGTCGCGGCGGGTCTCTTCGCGCTGCGCGTGCCGTTTGTGCTGGTGATCCTGGCGGCGGCGCTTACTGCGGCGCTGATCCGTTTCTTCTTCCCGGCCTGACCCCTTCGGCTGGTGCCGGTACTGCCGGCCTCAGTGACAACCGGCCAGCGACGGAGGTGACGTGTGCCTGCGTATCGCGCGGGTGCATCCGACTTCGGTGTGGTTTCGATACGCGCGGCCTCGCAAGCTCGGTCGGGCTACTCAACCAGCGAGGTTTTGCGTTCCTCGCACACCTCGCCGCTCGCCCCCCTCGCTGGTCGAGTAGGACGACGCGACGAAGGAGCGCCGCCCGTATCGAGGCCCTTTTACGACCCGACACCGCAGCCCCCACTACGTCCCCTGAGCCCGCCTGTCCTGAGTAGGCGCGCAGCGCCGTGTCGAAGGGTCGAAGGGCGCACGGGGCCCCCTCACGCGGCCGTCGGTAAGGGGCTTTGCTGGGGCAGGCTCGCTAAGAGTTGTAAGTACGCGCGGCTTTTGAATCGCATTCGCTGTGGTGTTCGCCCAGGGTCGACGTTGCCGGGCGGAACAAGATAGAGCTCTTCCCCACGCGTTCCTGACCGTCTGATTTCCCACTCGTTGTTGTGCAACAGCAGGTGGTGATGTCGACACAACAGGATCCCATTCGACACCGTTGTCTTCCCGCCATCCCTCATCACCCACGCAATATGGTGCGCCTCAGTCCACGATGCAGGCCTCTCACAGTCCCCAAACGCGCACCCGCCGAACATCGCGACCAGCACAGCCCGCTGTTTCGCCGTGAAGAACCGCTGGTCCGCGGTTTGGTCGGTTCCGGGCTCGATCGGGTACCCGTTCTCGTCGAAAACGACCCGGTTCACCGTCCCGCAGCTCATCAAATTCTTCACCGTGGCAACGGAGATGGCATCATCTTGCCCGTCGATAAACGCCACCCCATGACCGGTCTGCGCTTCTCTGTCGAGCTGCTCCTGGGTCACCAGGACGGTAATCTGCGCCCCGGTGTTCCCGAGAATGCGCGACGGGTCGACGCCTGCCCCGGTGCGGATGAGTCCCATGATCGTGTCGTGGTTGTAGTTGTCGCGCCGCTGCCGCTCATCAAACGTCGTCACCGGTGCTGCTGCGGTGGGTGCCTGGTGTCCGTCGGCCGCCTCTTCTGCCTCGTCAGCGAATCGCACCAGCTTTGGTGAGTTTGTCCGGTCCCACAGATCTTTCATCTGCGCGGCCGAGGCGATGTCGTGCTCGATGATCGACCTAGCGGACCCGTCCGCGTTCATCCGGAAGAACCACGCTCGCTTCTCGTGCCGTTCCCGTTCCCGCTCTGCCACCCCGGCCTGATCGACCTGGTCGCGGAGATCTTTGGTGAACTTGAGCACCCGGTCGGTGTCGGAGGTGAGCGCGAACTCGATCGCCCGGGCAACGACATCCGCCAGCATCTCGGCCGTCACAGTCGGGCTCGGCACCCCGGCACCGAGCCGGATCGCATCCGCCGTCCGAATCGAGATCGTCCCGGCGGTCACTTCCTTCACCACGGCTCGCATCCACGGTTCCGCCGCTACGAACACTTCGCCGGTCGCCACGTCGATCTGTCCGTCGTTGGCCGCCTCATGGGCCATCCGCCCAACCCGCACGGCAGTGACGGCTTCCTGCTTGGTCACGCCCGTGATCGACCGCAGCAGGTCTTCCGGGTTTCTCTGCCCCATCTTCTGGGCCAGTCCGAGTCCGCCCATCTCGGGTGCGGAGCGCTTGGCGAATACCCCGGCGACGAGGGCGCCCTGGGCGTCCAGCAGCCGTCGTTCTTCGGCGATGGTGGCACTCAGGGCAAAGGCGTCGTCGTCGCTGAGCTGGTCGTAGCGGGCAGCGTCCGTCGACACCTGCGACAGTGCGGTGAGCGCTGTTTTCGCGGTGTCGAGGAGGCTGGAAGTTGTCATGCCACTACTTTGCCAGTTCGAACAGACTTTCGAAAGGGATTGACAATGCTACTTATAAAGGTTCCGAGAAATGCTCCCTGTGGACGACAAGAGTGTTAGCCAAACGCCCCAAGAAGTAGCGCGAAGACGAGCCGCGGAGGGAGCCGGGGGTATTCATTTTCTTGCGAGTTTTGGATGATTAAGACGGACACGCTTTTCGTCCGTCTTAATCATCCAATGTTTGAGCTGAAAATGGATGCCGCTGGATCCCGCAAGCAGCTCGCGTGAGAAGAAGAAACTACCGACCAGTAGGTGTCAGCGCGAAGTTGTCCCGGAACACTCCCTCCGGATCCCACTCCCGCTTCAGCGCCCTCAGCCGCTCGAGCGCCCCGCCGCTGAATGCTTCAGCGAGTCGTTCCGGGCGCAGGTCGGTGTCGAAGCTGAGGTACAAGCCGTCGAAATGCGGCGCCATCAGGGTGTCCCAGACCGCGTTGACGCGGTCCTGGCTCGACCCGAGGGCGACGACAGAGAAGTTTGCCGACCGGTTGGAGTAGGCGGTGGCTTCAGGCGCGACATCCGCCACGGCCCCGCCGACAGCGCGGATCTGGAAGAAGTGAACGGCGCGCGATGCCAGTAACTGTTCCACTGCCGCGGCGAATTCCGGTGTGATGTGTTCGATGAGGCCCGACCTCGAGGCCGGTTCGCCCTGGCCCTGCCCGCCGGCGCCAGCGTTGTTCGCCATGACGGCCGCGTAGGGCTTCAACTCGACCGACTGGTCGAGCAGCGGAGCGAGCTGAGCGAGTGGCTGCAACTGTTCGAGGATCGTGTCAGGGTCGTCGGAATCCACGAGAGCGAAGACCTGTGCCACGGCGGGTTGGCCGGGTCGCGCAGGTCCCATCAACAGGTTGCTGGTCAGGTCGCGAGGTGCGGCCTCGACAGTGGCTCCCCACCCCTCGAGGAATCCGGCGGTATCGCTCGCGTCGAACACGAGCTGTGCCCAGCCGACGTCTCCGATCGGGTCGACCTCGAACTCGAAGGCGATCGCGATCCCGAAATTCGCTCCGGCGCCACGCATGCCGTAGAACAGCTCAGGGTTCTCGTCGGCGGATGCCCGCACGAGTCGTCCGTCGGCCGTCACGAGCTCGACGGCGAGCAGGTGGTCGATTGTGAGGCCGTGCTTGCGAGAGAGCCAGCCGATGCCCCCAGCTGTCGCGAGTCCGCCGACGCCGACCCCGCCGTAGTCGCCCGAGCTCAGTGCCCAGCCGTGCTCGCCGAGAGTCGCCGCGACGTCGGCCCACTTCGCGCCGGGTTCGATCCGCACGCGCCTGGACTCCTCGTCCAAAACGTTGATCGCCGCCATCCGCGACAGGTCGATGATGATTCCACCGTTGTTGGTCGATCGCCCGCTGATGCCGTGGCCCGCGCTGCGCACTCCGAGCGGGATCTCGGGGTGGGCCCGGGCGTAGGCGAGGGCGTCGATGACACCGGCGACATCCGTGACCTGCAGCACAATCCCGGGGGAGCCGCCACGCATGTAGGTCGAGCGCACTTTCGCGTAGCCGTGGTCGCCGGGCTCGATAGCTCCGGCGAGGAGCGACTCGGGAACGGCGTCGTAGTCGATTCCCGGAGCCCGCTTGGCGAGAGCTATCGCGCTGCGGATGCTGGCGACCGGCCCGGGGCCGCGTTCGGCGGCGACGGCCTCGCGCAGGGCCGGGGCAACTTCTTCGGCGAAGTGCTGCAGGGTCGTCGGGTCGTCCGAGGCGAGGATGAAGGTCGACTCCCCGTTCTCGAGAGCGAGGGGGAGCAGCTGCTCGACCCACTGGCTTGCCGGCCCGTCGAGCATTCCACCGTTCGTGGGCGAGAACCGGCCGCCGATGTTCAGCAGTCGCGTGATCTCGCGTGGGTCGCGACCCGCCTCTTCTGCCGCGTCGTCGATTCGCGCGTTCCCTGCTTCGAGGTCACCGGGCTGCAGGTAGGCGAGAGACGGCAGCCAGCCGTCGGCCTGGCTGCCGGTGAGTCGAAGCATCCGCGGTTTGAGTGCACCGACCCAGATCGGGATGTCGTGGGCCGGGCTCGGTCCGCGTTTCGCGCCATCGACGTGATGGTAGGTGCCATCGACGCGGAGCGGGGTGCGGTTGTCGGCATCCCAGATTCCGCGGATGATCTCGATCGCTTCGCTGAGCGCATCCACTCCCTGGCCCGGGGTGAGGCGGTCGGCCCCCATCGCGACCATGGCATCCCAGAACGCGCCTGCACCGAGGGCGAGGTCGAACCGCCCGCCAGAGAGCAGGTCGAGGCTGGCGGCCGCGCGGGCCAAAACGGCCGGTGGGCGCAGGGGAACGTTGAGAACGTTCGCTGAGATGTGGATGCGCTCGGTTCGGGCCGCGACCCAGGTCATCAGGGTCCAGGTGTCGAGGAAGGACGGCTGGTACGGGTGGTCCTGGAAGGTGACGAGGTCGTAGCCGAGCTGCTCGCTGAGGACTGCGCGCTGCACCGCACCATCCGCGGGGTTGTTCGTGGGGGTGATGAAGGTTCCGAACTGGATCGGATGTCCGTAGTCAGGCATGAGCCCAGCTTGGGCCAGCGCGAGCGCGGCCGCAATGCACCGGTAAGCGACTTACGAAAAGTAAGTCGTCAGCCCGCCTTCGCGACGTGAGCGTTGGCCTGGGCGCCCCACTTCGCGAGGGGCTGCAGGGCGATCATGAGGCTGCGGCCGTGCTCCGTGAGGTGATACTCGACCAGCACGGGCGTGGTCGGGGTGACAGTCCGCTCGAGGAAGCCCTCGAACTCCAGTTCGCGCAGGCGCTGGGCGAGCAGGCGGTCGGAAATGCCCGCGACCATCGCGCGGAACTCGCTGAACCGGGTAGCCCCGCGCATGCCCGCGAGCAGGATGCCCGAATTCCACTTGCGGCCGACGATCTCGAGGTGCACCGTGAAGCTGCGGCAGAGCTCGTCGTCGATGTGGTCGTAGGGAGATTCCGGAAGAGAAGTCACTTACCTATTGTAAGCGCCGGCTAGCCTTCGAGGTCGTCGACGCCCGGCATCCAGCTGGCGCCGGGCTGGCCCCAGGAGTTCTTGCGGATCGCCTTGCTCACGGCCTTGGTGTAGGCGTGCTCGAGGCGGTCGGCATAGAGGATGCCGTCGAGGTGGTCGTACTCGTGCTGGAAGATGCGGGCGAGCCAGCCCGTGGCGTCGATCTCGAACGGCTGCTGGTCGAGGTCGACGGCCCGCAGCACGGCGCGATCGGCCCGGCGAAGGGGGAACCGCTCGCCCGGGATCGAGAGGCATCCCTCTGAGTCGTCGTCTTCGTCCGCCTCATCGAGAGAGACGGTCGAGATGAGCAGTTCGGGGTTGATGGCGACTCCGCGCCAGAGAACCTCGTCGTCGTCTTCCCAGTTGAAGACGAACAGCCGCTTGCCGACTCCGACCTGCGGGCCAGCGAGGCCGACACCCGGCGCGGCCTCCATCGTCTCGAACATGTCGGCGACGAGAGTCGCCAGTTCGTCGTCGAATTCGGTGACGGGCGAGGCGACAGCGTGCAGCACGGGGTCGCCGGTGATTCGAATCGGTAGTACGGCCATTCACACAGAATATCCACTTGGCACCCGGTAGATTTGACGGGTGCCGCCCGAACTGAGTGATTTGACGAGCCAGCTTTCGCTGACACCGCACGCGGCCCTCGGTATTCCGATCGCCCTCATCGGTGCAGTCTTCCTGTCGGTCGGAACCCAGTTCCAGCACGCCGGGGTCGCCCACGTCGATGCGAACTCCGCGAACAACACCGCCGGTGGCCTCAGCATCAAGCAGATCCTCGCGCTCGTTCGCCGTCCGTCCTGGGTCATCGGCACCCTTCTTCTCGGGCTCGCGATCGTGTTGCAGCTCACCAGCATCGCCCTCGCCCCGCTTATCGTCGTCCAGCCGCTCGGCGCGATTGCTCTCGTCATCACGGCCGTCATCAACGCCCGGGTGACCAAGGTGCGGCTCGACCGCGCGTCCATCCGCGCTATCGCCACCTGCGTCGGGGGAATCGCGCTCTTCGTCGGTGTCGCCGCGTTCTTCGCCGAGTCGCACCCGATCACCGAGACCCAGCTCGCGGTGGTGCTGACGATCCTCGCCGTCGTGCTGGCCACCTTCGGCACCCTGTTCGCGATCTTCCGCGACCGGTTCAAGCCGATCTTCTACATCATCGGCGCGGGTGTGTTGTTCGGATTCGTCGCGACCATCGCCAAGGTCGTCATCGGGCGCATCCAGACTCTGATCGAGATGGAATTCCACACCGGGTCGATCGAGTGGCTGACCATCGGCCTCGTCATCGGCCTGGCCGGCGCCGCGGGGCTCGGCTCGTACTTCGTGCAGACCGCCTACTCGAACGGGCCGCCCGACCTCGTGATCGCCGGGCTCACTGTCATCGACCCGATCGTCGCCATCACCATCGGCATCGTGGTTCTCGGCGAGGCGCAGGACGCGCCGCTGTGGGCGATGTTCGCCTTCCTCGTCGCCGGCGCCATCGCCATCTACGGGGTCTTCCAACTCTCGAAACACCACCCGCAAACCCAGAACTGACGCGGGTACTGCGGTACATTAACGGCTAGCTTCGCGCACGTCGTTACGCACACAATGCCAGTCGACGCCAACTGCAAGGGAACCCCAAGTCTTGTCTGATCCCGTGACCTCCGCAGCTTCACCCGACCCCCAGCCGGTCGACAAGAAGCCCCTGAAGATCGTTATCGGTGCCGATACGTTCCCGCCAGAGATCAACGGAGCGGCCATCTTCGCCGCTCGCCTCGCCGCCGGCCTCGTCGGTCGCGGCCATGATGTGCACATCGTGGCCCCCGCCGCGAGCCGCAAGCATGGCACCTGGACCGAGGTCCACGAGGGCCAGCCGATGACGATGCACCGCCTGCGCAGCTGGCGCTGGTATCCGCACCCGTGGCTGCGGTTCGCCCTGCCCTGGCGCATCGAACAGAACAGCGCCCGGATCCTCGACGAGGTGAAGCCGGATGTCGTGCACTTCCAGTCGCACATCGTCACCGGCCGCGGCCTGTCGCACCAGGCGCAGCTGCGCGGCATCCGGATCATCGGAACCAATCACTTCATGCCCGAGAACCTGCTCGAGCACACGCTGCTGCCGC
>Ga0247736_10000293_pt1 | contig 17966 bp, 18 predicted proteins | sample UWRJL193509B2_FD_180935 | JGI IMG/M metagenome (GOLD analysis project Ga0247736, IMG submission 180935) | Plant litter microbial communities from Arlington Agricultural Research Station in Wisconsin, United States - UWRJ-L193-509B-2 | ecosystem: Environmental > Terrestrial > Plant litter >...
GAATCGTGCATGTTGCATTATCCGATGGCGAAATTAATCTGGAAAGATTAAAAGATGGATTGCGCAATTGGCGTTTGTTAAACCCTAATTACAAAGGCAAGGGAAAGTATCTCGTGCTTTCGCTCACCGTGCAGCGCAGTATTATTCGTGCAAAAAATCATGCTTTAAATTTAGAGTTTATTGCCAAAATAGATCCTAATCTAAACCCAAATTCCGTATCGAAAAAATTGCCAAATAGCATTACATTTTCGGGCAATTATTTAAAAGCGCCTTTTAACGGCAATCTATTAACCGAATCTAAGATCACTTTTCAGCAAACTAAAACGCTGTTTAACGTGTATGGTTTTTTAAATCAGGGCAAAAATAAAATCTACATAAATGGTCAATTAGGTGATGTTTTTAAAGTGCCGTTAATTGATGCAGATTTTAAAATAACAGGGAATCTTTTTTCTTTAATCAATATCTTCAGTAGAAATAAATCGGCAGAACAAGGCAGTTTTAATGTGTCTACGCATGTTGTTAAAGCACAAAACCAATATCAAATAAGTGATTTTGTCGGTGATATTAATGGGTCAGATTTGAAGGGTAATGTTAGCTATTTGGATGATAAAAATGCACCGCAAATAAAAGGCGATTTCACCAGCGAAGTAATCGATTTTAACAATCTACTTAATTTGTTTAACCAGTTAAAAAAATCAGACGCGGATTTAACCAAAGCAGATTTACAAACCAATTCAGAAAATGCTCATTCGGCAAAAATCAGCAGTTCAAAAAACAATCCAATAGACCAAATTTCAACAGCAGAAAGTTTGAAAAAATCACAACTAAGCTTGACGCTAAAAGTGAAAAAAGTCGCTAATTTGAATAAGCTTAAGTTTGAAAATTTAAATCTTAAAGCGAGTGGAAATGCAGGAAAATTCGATGTAAAAATTCAGGATGGAATTATTAATGGCGGCAAACTTTCAGCAAATGCAGCTATTGATATCAACAAAGACCTGCCTGAATATCAAGCGAATATGATGATTAATCAACTTAAAATAGAAAATTTATTTGCTAGTGAAAAATTAGATAACCAAGTTTCAGCGCCGCTAACAATCAAAGTAAATGCTCACTCAAAAGGCAATTCATTCACTGAGGTGACTGCTAATTTGTTCGGGGATGCCGATGTGGTAATAGGAAAAGGCGTGATTTCAAATAAGCTGGATGCAAAGCTAGGCTTGGACTTTGGCAAGTTGGTTTGGCTATCGCTACGCGGGGATAAAAACATCGGTTTAAATTGTGGAAAACTGAGACTTGATATCAAAAATGGACAAGCGGTTTCTGATGAGTTTTGGGTGAATACACAGCAGACTATTGTTCAAGGTGAAGGAAAGATCAACCTTGTTAATAAGCAACTTAATGTGCTTTTAGACCCACAGCCTAAAGACCCGACTTTGTTCGTTAATCACAAATCAATTCAAATATTGGGTCAATTGGATAAAGCGGATTATGCGGTAAAAACCACTGATAAACAGCTGAAAAAATCTGCTAAAAATATGTCAAATTACAATTGTAATTTGCATTAAATTAAGAGGAAATGTAAGTTTAACTACTGATAAGCGATGAGCGGTTTGCAATTTAATTTGGCAATAAATGAGTTTAAATTTAGAAGAAATAATTTGTATAAAACAGGCGTATTTAACAGGTATATTTAAAAAGATTAAACAATATTTCTTCTACCAAAAATTTTAGCGCCAATAGATAAAACCACAATTAACACGATGATTGTCGCGCTGTTAAATCCGATTGTGCCACTACTCAGCAAATTGACTGAAGTATTGTCTACACCGTCTTTTAATGATCGTAAATGTTTCATGCTGTTGAATCTTTCTAGTCGCCGTTTTGGTAAATACTGTGCTTTGCTCGCATGTATGCATTACACCAGTTCAAATTAAAACAAGTAATAAGGATTCGCTTATTGTGCTGTCAGAAATTGCTGACCTAAGTGGATTAATCTGACATTGTCAGTTTTTTATGTAAGCTAAATTTAATGCCTGAATTCAAATATTTATCTACTCATAGCTTCTTCTTACAAACACTATTTCTTAAGGTAAAATTACTTAGAAAATACACGCAAAGCCATATGAAAATTACACAAAAAAACTACACCAAATATATAGACCAATAAAATGACAGCAGAAAATAACGTGACAAATAAAACAATCATCTCAGCCGTTAAAGACGTGATGACATTAGATGACAAACAGTTTAATAAGGTATTAAAACGCAGCATCGTTTTACCTATTGTGATTGGTATTGCCAGCGCAACGCTGTTCGTTATTCTGATTCTGGGTTTATTGAGAACCATGGTTTGGGTAGGCCATACTGAGCGGGTGATCGGTAGCGCAAACGAGGTGGCTAAACTCGCTTCTGATATGGAATCGAGCATGCGTGGTTTTTTGATCACCAAAAATGAGGAATTTTTAGCGCCTTACCGCATTGCCAGACCTTCTATCACCAATAATATCGCTGCATTAATGACATTAGTTGCAGATAATTCATCGCAAACACAGCGTTTAAAAAACATTCAAGTTATGCAGATTGAATGGAATAAATATGCGCTAGAAGCAATTGAAGCGCGACGTAATGATCTTGATTATGTGGCGTTAACGCGCACAGGGCGCGGTAGAGTGCAATTTGAAGCATTGCAGGAAGAGATTGGCGCTTTTATTAATGCAGAGCGCATCTTGCTGCAAGAGAGAACGGCAAAATCAAAAAGCGCCAGTGATTGGGTGATTGGTTTATATCTGTCATTTATGCTGATCATGAGTGTTTATTTAGTGTTAAGTGGCCGTAAAGATTTGTTAAAACTAAGCGCCGATTATGGCAGCGCATTGGCGGAACATAATCGCTATGCCGCAGAATTGGAGCATCAGGCCTGGTTAAGAGTGGGCCAAGCTAAGTTGGGCGAAGTGAGTTTAGGTAAATCGCTACCTAGTGATTTATCACAAGCGGTATTGAAGTTTCTAAATGAGTATCTGGCTGTTAGTTTGGGCGCGTTTTATACGTTGCAAGATAAATCGGTTTTAACGCGGACTGCAACTTTTGGGTTCAGCAAACCCGCCTTAGAAAATAAAGAAAATATTAAGCTTGGCGAAGGGTTAATTGGCGAAGCCGCAGCCTCGGGTAAGATTGTTAAACTAAACGATTTGCCTAATGAATACTTCAAAATCAATACCAGTTTAGGAGAAATAACTCCTAAAAATATCGTCATCGTGCCGATTTTAAACGCCAAAAAAATAAGCGGTGTGATGGAATTAGGCTTTTTAAATGAAATTGCACCAAGAGATGCCGAGTTGCTGCAATTGCTTTCGCCAATTATTGGTTCTGCTTTAGAAATGACACTTGCTCGCCAGCGCGAGCATATATCTCTGCTGGAAACACAACAGTTGAACGAAGAGTTGCAAGTGCAGCAAGAAGAATTGCGCAGTATTAATGAAGAGTTGGATGAGCAATCGCGTGCGCTGGAAGAATCGCAAATTAATTTAGAGAATCAAAAAGCCGAGCTTGAGCAGACTAATAATCAACTGACCGAACAGGCTGAAAAATTAGACAAAAGTAATGTGGATTTACAGCTTAGCCAGCAATTATTAGAAGCCAGAGCGGCAGATCTAGAGCGGGCAAGTAAATACAAATCTGAGTTTTTAGCCAATATGTCGCATGAACTTCGCACGCCGCTAAATAGCAGCTTGATTTTGGCTAAGATGCTTTCGGAAAATCCAGCAGGCAATTTGACTGACGAACAAGTGACTTTTGCCAATACCATTTATTCATCGGGCAATGATTTGCTTAATTTGATCAATGATATTTTGGATATCTCGAAAGTGGAAGCGGGCAAATTAGATATCAATTTGGATAGTTTGAGTGTTAAACGCATGGTTGAAACGCTGAGCATGATTTTCACGCCATTGGCGCAACAAAAAAATCTAACGCTAAACGTAAATATGCTGACCAATACCGATAAAACCATCATCAGTGATCAGCAGCGTTTACAGCAAATCCTCAAAAACCTGCTTTCAAATGCGGTTAAGTTTACTGAAAACGGCCAAGTGACATTAGAAGTTTTTAACCCGACAGAAAATTCTATTAGTTTTGTCGTTCAAGATACGGGCATTGGTATTGAAGCGAGCGATCAGGAAAGTATCTTTGATGTGTTCACACAAGTGGATAGCACGATTAATCGTCGATACGCTGGCAGCGGTTTGGGATTATCTATCTCTAGGGAATTGGCAAAGTTGTTAGGTGGTGACATTACTGTTTCCAGTGAACCAAAAGTTGGCAGTAAATTTGTGTTAACCATACCCTGTGATTTATCGAGTTCGCTTGAATCGGCATCTGAACAGAAAGCATTAACAGCGGCTAATTCAATGTCTCAAAGTTTAGCTCCGCTAGATTTAGATCAGCCAAAACACGATAGTAAAAATGGTGCTGAATCTTCAACTGGCACGGTAAGCCAAACCAATAAAAAAATCGCTAAATCAACAGCGATTGGCGATGACCGTAGCAGTTTAGCGCAATCGGTACGCACCATATTAATCATCGAAGATGACCCGAGTTTTGCAAAAATTCTTTACAATTTGGGCCATCACCTTAAGTTTCAATGTTTGATCGCACCAGCTGCAGAAGAGGGTTTAACGCTGGCAGCACAGCATCTGCCCGATGCGATTCTGCTGGATATTCGCTTGCCTGACCAATCGGGTTTAAGTGTGTTGCAGCAGCTGAAAGAAAACCCGCTGACACGTCATATTCCTGTGCACATTATTTCGGCGGAAGATCATTCGGAAATCGCGCTACATTTAGGCGCGATTGGTTATGAATTGAAACCGACTAGTAAAGAAAAGTTAGTGCAAATCTTTCAGCGGTTAGAAGAAAAATTCACCCAAAAAATCAAACGGGTATTACTGGTTGAAGATGATAATACGCAGCGCGAACTGTTAAAAGCATTGATAGCGGACACTGATATTGAGATTACGGCAGTTGCGAGCGGAACAGAAAGTTTAGCGCTGTTAAGAGAGAATATTTTCGATTGCATGATCGTCGATTTGAAATTGCCTGATATGCAAGGCAATGAATTGTTGGAAAAAATGGCGTCAGAGGAAATCTGCTCGTTTCCACCGGTAATTGTTTATACCGGCAGAGATCTTTCTAAAGCGGAAGAGTTGGATTTGCTCAAATATTCGCGCTCTATCATCATTAAAGGTGCGCGCTCGCCAGAGCGACTGTTGGATGAAGTGACTTTATTTTTGCACAAAGTTGAATCAGCGTTGCCCGCATCACAGCAGAAAAAATTGAGCGCGATTAGAAGCCGGGAGCGCATATTTGATGGCAGAAAAGTGCTGTTGGTGGATGACGATATTCGTAATGTTTTTGCGTTAACTAGCGCGTTAGAACAAAAAGGATTTATCGTCGAAGTGGCGCGAAATGGCATTGAAGCGATTCAAAAAGTGGAAGAAGTGTCAGGAATCGAATTAGTGCTAATGGATATTATGATGCCGGAAATGGATGGTCTTGAGGCAACGCGTCGCATTCGGAAAAATCCACGCTTTAAAAAACTGCCGATTATCGCGGTGACTGCCAAAGCGACTAAAGATGACCAAGATCAGTGTTTGGCGGCGGGTACAAACGATTATTTATCTAAGCCGATAGATATAGGCCGTTTGCAATCGCTGTTACGCGTATGGATGCCAACCATTGACTAGATCAAGCGCATTGAATGAGTCTTTAGATGCGGAGATTCGCTTATTGATTGAGGCGATCTACAGCAGATACAGCTATGATTTTCGCGATTACACGTTTGCTTCGCAAAAAAGACGCGTGATGCAGGGAATGTTATCTTTAAAGTGCGCCAACGTAACGCAACTGATGAACAAAGTCATATCTGAGCCAGAATCGTTCATGCAACTTTTGCAGTACTTAACCATTCCTGTCAGTGAAATGTTTAGGGACCCGTCTTACTACGCCGCTTTAAGAGAACACGCGGTGCCTATCTTAAGAACTTATCCGTCATTGAAAATATGGGTAGCTGGCTGTAGCACAGGTGAAGAAATCTATTCACTGGCTATTTTGCTGGAAGAAGAAGGCTTGCTGGATAGATCGATTATTTACGCTACAGATATCAATCCTGTTTCTTTGGAAAAAGCTAAAAAAGGTATTTTCCCGATTAATCGCATGCCAAATTACACAGAAAACTACCAAAAATCTGGCGGTACAAAATCTTTTTCAGACTATTACACCGCCGCTTATGATGGCGCAATTTTCGATCAAGCCTTATCTCGAAACGTGACATTTGCAGACCATAGTTTAGCGACGGATCATATCTTTTCAGAAGTGCATTTGATTTCTTGCCGTAATGTGATGATTTATTTTAATGCCGCTTTGCAAGCCAGAGTGCTAGATCTGTTTTACGATTCTTTATGTTACAAAGGGTTTTTAGGTTTGGGCAGCAAAGAAAGTTTAGATTACTCAACCCATGCAGAGAAATTTTTGCCCGTGGTCAAGAAAGATAGATTATTCAGGAAATCTGCTTAACTATGCGCGCTAAATCATCATTGAACTAACTAAGTGAATAGTGTGAATAGTTTAAGCAAGCGTCAATCGAATGTTGATTTAGTCATTATTGGCGGATCTGCTGGCGCTTTGGATGTGTTGCTTAAACTGTTCGCGGCATTGCCTGAAACACTGAATTTTGCTTTGATTATTATCATGCATTTACCCGGTGACAGAGAAAGCCGTTTGGTCGAGGTGTTGCAGTTGCACACGGTTCATCCTGTGGCAGAAGCTGAAGATAAAGCCAGCGTTTTATCTGAGCATATTTATGTGGCGGGTAGCGGTTACCATTTATCTGTTGAGTCGGATTATACTTTCTCGCTCAGCTGCGAGCCGCCACTGCATTTTTCCAGGCCGTCGATTGATATTTTGATGGGTTCTGCAGCAAGTGCTTATGGCGAAAAGTTAATCGGGATATTGTTAACGGGTGCTAATGTTGATGGTGCTGAGGGAATGAAAATGATTAAAGAAGCGGGCGGTAAAACAATCGTGCAAAATCCGCAGGAAGCGCAAGTGCGCATCATGCCAGAGGAAGCAATTAAGCAGATGCAGCCAGATTTGATTTTGACGACTGCTCAAATCTGCAATTTAATAACAGAAATTAACCACAAGATTTAATTAACCAAAATTCAATCAACCAGATAGGTCTTTAGTGTTAGCTGAAAATAAAATTAATATACTGATTGTCGATGATTTAACTGAGAATCTGCGCGCATTAGAGGCGATTATTCGTGGCGAAGATCGCATGATCTATCAAGCAAAATCAGGCGAAGAAGCTTTGGATTTATTGCTAAAACACGATTTTGCTCTAGTGATTTTAGATGTGCAAATGCCACAAATGAACGGCTTTGAGTTGGCAGAGTTGATGCGAGGCAGCAATAAAACCAGAGATATTCCGTTGATATTTGTGACGGCTGCCGCTGTGATGGATACGGATTTTTCTTTTAAAGGTTACGAACAAGGCGCAGTGGATTTTCTGTACAAGCCTTTAGATATTCAAGCCATGAAAAGCAAAGTGAATGTATTTGTCGCTTTACGTGCGCAGCAAAATCAAATGCAATCTCAATTAATAGCGCTAGAAAAAAGCCAGGCGGAATTGAAATTAGCCCAGGAAGAACTGCAAAAAATGGTGCAAATGCGCGAACAGTTTATGTCGATGGTTGCGCATGAACTGCGCACCCCTTTAAATACTTTGTTATTAGATACTCAAGTGCGGCAACTAAAAGTGCAGCGTAATCCCTCAAGCGGAATGAGTAATGATGAGATTAAAGTGATGTTGTCTCGACATTTGAGGCAGTATCAGAACATGGTCAGGCTGATTGATGACATGCTGGATGTGACGCGTATTAAAAATGGCAAATTATCCATTAAGACATCGGATATTTGCTTAACCGATTTAGTGGCAAAGATTACGCAAGATTTCACCACCATTGCGGAATCTAGTGGTGCGATTCTCAAACTCAGCAATCAGCCTGCAGTGAATGGCCATTGGGATGGGCTTCGTATTGAGCAGATCATTGTTAATCTGGTGACCAATGCGCTTAGATATGGCAACGGAAAGCCAGTAGAGGTGATGATGTATGCCGATGCAACACATGCTTACGTGCAGGTAAAAGATCAAGGCGTGGGCATTTCAGCGGGTGATCAAAAGCGTATCTTCGAGGCTTTTGAACGCGCATCAAATCATGAAATGGCGGCAGGTTTGGGATTAGGACTTTATATTGCTAAACAATTGGCAATGGCACATGGAGGGGATTTAACAGTAGACAGTGTGCCAGGGGAATACACACAGTTTACATTGAGCATGCCGCTGCAAAGTTAACTCATTTTATCGTTTAAAATTTTAGTTAAAAAACTACCACTTGAACAAAATTGAATCTTGGTTAAATTCAAAAGTGGTCGCGTAACGCGCGCTAAGTAACAACAACTCTTGTTCGCTAATGCAATCTTCAGATGATTTTAAAACTGGTGGCAAATCATCGGTCGTGCTTTTTTCTTCAAATAAAATTGAAATCGTCTTATCTGCAATCTGCTCAACACTGACTTTTGCAGGCGTTTCAAATCTATCTTCCAAATAACAGAGTAAACCTAACCACGAATACATAAACGCGTGAAAATCCTTTATTTCAGCATAAGATTGATGGTTTTCTACAAGCGCTAACTCAATGCCGCGAATCGCGAATCGCGTGCGAAAAAATTTGATACCTTGTGTGTAAATAGTCGAAGCAGAGAAAATCTGATCGTTGGGCGAATCCCAAGTTTTCATCGCCCTGATCAGCAAAACGGTTTGCTTGATATGGCTTTCTAAATTGACGGCGTTTTCTAGCAGATCATGCGGGTTAACCGCATCATTTTTGAGCTTTCTTTTTAAGATGCCGGCTTGTATTAACGCAACCGATAATGGGCTCACCAGATCATGCGTTAAACTCGGCGATATGCGCTTGAATATTGCATACTGAATGCCGTTTAGCACCCAGTTAGTATCGGCATCATTATTTGTGGAATGCATATCGTTGAGCGCTTAAGTCTTCAATTTCTATGAATCAATTGAAGCCAATAAAGTTTCTAAATTTTCTAAGTTAATCGGTTTCTGCAGGTAGAAATCAAAGTGTTTAGCAGCTTCGTTTCCAACTGGATCATGAACTGAATAACCGCTGACAGCCACATATTTGGTTTGTGTATTTTGGTTAAGTAGTGATGACTTAATCTTTTCTAGCAAGGTGATGCCAGACATATTGTTGAGATTGATATCCATAAAAACAATCTCAAATTGCTCAGCTGAAAGCAAACTTTGCACTTTTTCCCAATCGTAAACGCATTGTGCTTGATGACCGAATAACTCTAATGCATCTTTAAATGAATCCGCATTTTCAAAACAATCATCCACTATTAAGATTTTTTTTTGTTCGGTCACTGGCTGTTCCGTGTTTTGTTGATTGGGCGCTAATTTTTTAAACACTTAATACCGCTGGTAATCTCAGTTTTTAATAGCGCAATTAAGTAGGATTAAAAACATTGAAAAAGATTCGCACCAGAGTGAAATAAGTTTTCAACTTTTTATAGATTCCATAATTGTATATTTAATGAGATTGAACAGCGGTTAGAACAAAAGCGTTAAGAATCGCGATTAAATTATTGAAGAAATGGCAGGCCAACGAGAAGTAAGCCGCAAAAATTAAAAAACTAAACATAAAGTTTAGTTTTTTAATTAAATCTACATAGGTTTTGTAGAAAATATTGATGTAAATTTATGGTTAAGTAATTGTTTTAATTGCTTATAACTACTTAACCCAATTACATCAATAAATTCTACAAGCACATGTAAAATTAATTAACAGCGTCTTTTAGTGTTTTACCTGCTGAAAAGCCAGGTGCTGTACGTGCAGCGATTTTAAGTTCTGCACCAGTGCGAGGATTGCGACCAGTACGTGCAGCACGTTTTGTTACTTTGAATGTACCAAAACCAACTAATGTCACTGCATCACCTTTAGCAAGTGCCGCTGTAATCGCCGCTGTAACTGCGTCAATAGCACGGCCTGCATCGGCTTTAGTCAGTTCTGCACTCGCTGCAACTTCAGCAATCAATTCAGTTTTATTCATACTTTTATCCTTTTATATGGTGGTTGAGTTAAAGAGAGCCCTTACTTTGCGGATTTATGCATGGCGTGTCAACAATTTGATGCGCGCAAATCTTAAATTATGCAGTTTTAGTCAGCAAAAATCGCTTTTTTTGATTTATGGCCCACTAATACAGCAAAATTTCCATGTAAAAGGCCGGCATTGCCGGCCCTTAACGATAAGCTAAATGGTGTAAACGTTGATAAATCGTTACAACGCGTAAGCGGCTTTAGCCATACATTATTTACGATTAATCTCGATATTATCTTTGCTGCCGCTGTTAGAAACAGCAAGCATAATGCCAATACCAATTGCGATAACCACGCCGATTAAAGTCCATGCAGTACCAATATCGGCAAGAACGCCTAGCTTCCACAGCGCAGCAAGTACACCGCCGATAAATACAATGTAACCTACAAGAAAAATCCCAGTCCATCTCATCGCAAATCTCCAAGTAAATTAGCTAAGCTTAACTGAATTGATTGTAAATGATGTGTTGGGTTTTTTGTTGGTTATGAAAAAGATAAACTGATTTTAAACACAACATTTTTAAACTTAAAGTTGATTATGCGTGCAATCTAACATTCAACTGGTCAATCACTTCTGCCCAATCCGCGTCTTTTAAAATCTCTTCACGCAAAAATGCCGCTTGTGCGGTTGACCAAAATGGCGCTTCGGAAAGTGTTAAATCGCCGGCTAAATGCTGATGCGTTTTGATGAAGTCTTCTATTGCAGAGTCGCCTGAAGGCAAACCAAGCTGCGCGAAAAGATTGTTAAGTGTGTGGATTGAAGATTCCATCTGCTACCTCGATTGTGATGTTTGCATGTGTGAGATTTTAATTTGCGACATTTAATTTGTATGTCATTGATTATACATCCAGCATTTCATCTGAATATGACTAGATTTTCTTCAGACATTCAGCCTTGGCTAGCAAGTCTTTGCTCGAATATTTGCCTTAATAAAGGCGTTAATGAAGTCACTTTTAGCGCGCGTTTAAGCAGTTCGGCATCGCCTTCATCCATTTTTTGCATGCCAAGTGTGGTGCGAATATCGATGGCTTGCGGATCGCGCTCTAATATCGTGATAGCGTCGCCGGCAGCGACTTCGCCAGTTTGAATCACGCGCAAATAGAAACCACTTTTGCCGCTGCGTAAAAACTCATCCAAAATATCGGGAAAGCCTATTTTGTCGCCAAACTTAAAACAAGGAATGCGCGGCATGGTGACTTGCACTTTTACACCGGTTTTGGCATCGCCGATTTGTAGCATATCGCCGATGCAGATATCTTCTTCTAACAAGCCAGAAATAGTGAGATTTTCACCAAAAGTGCCATATGGCAAGTCAGTTAAATTGAGCCGATTTTGCCAATACGCATAATGTTCGACAGGATAGCAATAAGCGGCTTGGTGCGCACCACCATGCACGCTGGCATCTGCTTGTCCATCGCCGACTAGTTTCAGTCTGCCTAACCAAACACGGCCTTTAACTGGCATTTTGTAAATGCCGGTTAACACGTCTTTTTTATCAATTTCAACGATTTTTGGCAGTGCGACATTAACGGAAAGTAGTTTCACGATATAGTTTTTCTGTAGTATTTTTATTGCAAATGTATGCGTATATTAACGGCAGAAATTGATATCAAAAATACGTGATATGACGTAGAAAAGCGTAGCTACTTAACCATTATTTTGGCTCAACTTTTTAAAAATAAGTCGGCGGATTTAACAGTTAACTTTGATTATCGTCATATTGATATCGTCCAAGCAGCGCTTTAGAAATAGTTGCTGCAGCTTGGTTGAGCTTTTCTATACAGTTTTTCTTCTGCTCATCAGTTAACCAACCCGTAATATAAGTCGTGCCGATCGTGGCGATCGGGTAACCAGATGCATCTAGAATCGCCACACCAAAACCGCTAGTGGTTCTATCTAAAATAATATTATCGTAAGTGCCGTAACCCGTCTGCATCGCTTGTTCCAACGTACGGTGAAAGCCATTTTCATCAAAACCTTCTATGCGGTGATAGCGCGCCATATTGGCTTGTATGATGGCGTTTACTTCGTGCGGCGGCATGTTTGCAAACATCGCCATGCAACTCATGCTCATGCCTAACGGGCCGCGCTGGCCGACCCAACCTTTGCCCACCATGATTTGCGATTGGCTTTCATAACGGCCGATACACACCATATCTAGCCCAGAACGCACACCTAAATACACAAGCTGTTTTAAATCATCTGCCAGTTTGCTCAATTCAGTGCTGGCGATTCTTTCGATAGGGTTGCGCAAAATAGCACAGTAACCTAGCGCGGCTAAATCTAAACCTAGATTAAATCGCGCGGTTTCTGCATCGCGTTCTACCCAGCCGATTTCCATCAGCATCGTTAATATGCGGTGAATCGTGGGGCGCGGCAAGCCAGTGCGCGCGACCAACTCAGTCAATAAACTGCCCTTTCGCGAGCCGCGTGCAATCGCATTAATCAGTATCAATGAGCGATTTAAACTGCCAGCAGCTTCACTGGATTTAGCACTAGTCAAAGCATCGATTGATGCACTATTTTTTGTCGGTTTCATGGTGTTAACTCAAATTATTGTCCGTATATCGGACAGTTAAATACAGTCACTATGTTGACTGATAACTAAGCAAATTATTAGTATGTGTTGATAAGAATACCAATGATATTTCAATATTATATTTAAAGTTATCCAATAGATGGATAATTAACGAGGAGTTGAAATGAGTGAGTTTTATGGGAAACAACATGTAGCGCTTCAACAAATATTTGATACAGTGAAGTTGGCTAATGCGGTTAAATCCAGCATCGTGGTGAACGAATTAGCCGATGAGCATATCGGTTTTATTCAAAGCCGAGATTTATTTTTTCTAACCACAATAGATCACCGTGGCTACCCAACTTGCTCTTATAAAGGCGGTTCGGTTGGTTTTGTTAAAGCATTGGATAGAAAAACATTGGTTTTCCCCAGTTACGATGGCAACGGCATGTTTTTATCCATGGGCAATATGACTGCCAACCCAAAAATAGGCATGCTGTTTATTGATTTTGAAACGCCGCATCGCGTACGCGTGCATGGTGAGGCGAAAGTGGATGTTAATAGTCCGTTGCTGAGTGAATTTCCAGGCTCTGAGCTTATCGTCACGATTAATATTACAGAGGCCTTTGTTAATTGCCCGCGTTATATTCACAAATATCAGCGTGTTGCCACATCAAAGTATGTGCCACAAAAAGACTGTGCCGCGCCGCTTGCACAGTGGAAGCGAATTGATAGCTTGCAAGAGTCACTGCCAGAACGCGATAAACATATTGCGGAGTCATTGGGTGGCACGCTCACCACGGAAGAATATGTCGAATTGATTGTTCAAGGCAAAGCATGATGAAACCAATCAATGCAGTCAGTCTTTCCGGGTTTACCTTAACGGCAATCGCCTTATATTTTTTAAGCTACTTTCCATTTATTCCGGCATGGGGGCTTTTCATCACCTGGGCATGCTTCTTTCATCTAGACGGCGGAATCGATAAAAATAAAGCCTTTTTCTCCACCATTAGGCATATTGGTTTGGGTGCAATCACGTCATGGCTTTCAGCGCTGTTGGTGTTAAATAATCCTCTGGCAAGCGATTGGGCAACTCCGTTATGGGCGCCAGTGCTGATTGCTGCTGTGATTGCAGGGTTAATGCGTTTAGGCAGTTTGATTCAGTTTTCTGTCACGCCAGCGATTATTTATGGCTACGCTTCTATTTGGGCCTTTTTAAGTGTGCCTGGCGCATTCAATCAGCAAACCTTATTGTCATTTTCATTCCAGAATGCGATTGTAGCGATGCTATTTTGTGTTCTGCTGGGTGCGTGCGCAGCTTATGTGAACGCGATGATGGTCAGTTGGTTATGCCAAACGAAATTTGCCAAAAACTGATCTAGTTTTCACGACCAACTTTTGCAACTATCTTTCATGCTCAAACGCTGGAATTGAAAGATGCTGCTGTATATATTGCACCAGTAATTTGGTTTTTGTCGGCAGATGCCTGCGGGATGGATACACTGCATACAGGTTTTGATCCCGGCCCGGGGTAAATTCGGGTAATGCCAACACCAGTTCACCGTTTTCCAGTTCATTATGCACCTGCCAATAGCAGATCATGCCGATTCCCAGGCCGTCTTTCACCGCCTCTACTAATGCTTCGCTGTAATTCGTTTGAAAACTGCCTGAAACACGTTGATGGATTGTTTTTTCAGCGCTTTTAAATTCCCAATTATAGTTTTCGTTCAACACGATGCAGTTATGCTGAACTAAGTCCGACGGTGCATTAAGCGGAGGTGCGGTTTCCATGTATTTTTTAGTGGTACATAGCACTTCTCGTGAGGGCCCTAATTTTTTAGCGACCAGGCTGGAATCGGCCATCTGTGCACCGCGAATTGCCAAGTCAATGCCTTCTGCGATGATATCCAGCACTTTATCGGATAATTCAAAACTGATTTTGATCTTTGGATACTGTTTTAAAAATCGCATCATAATCGGCATTAAATAGATGCGCGCAAAGGATGCTGAAGCGGTGATGCGGATTAATCCGCTCGGCTCAGTCAGTTCACCCCAGTCTTTCTCATAGTCATCAATGGTTTCTAACAGATGCTGCGCTTGCGCATAAAGGCGCTGGCCTTCATCTGTGTGCTGGATATTTCTAGTGCTGCGGTGAAATAGCCTGGCACCAAATGCTTTTTCGATTTGCGTTAAGCGCTTGCTCATCATGCTGGGCGTGGTCTGGTTCATATCTGCCACCAGGGTCAGGCTTTTCTTTTCGTAGATTTGTACAAACAAGCGCAAATCATCAATCGATTTAAACATATCGCCTCGCATTATTTCTTTTCAAGCACAAATAATATTCTTAATTGTGTATTTATTCTATTGAATGAATAAGTCAATATCATCAAACAAGTGTTAAGGAGAATGAAATGGCTACTACCCACACAGCGAATGCTATGCAAGATTACGATGCGATCACGCAATTGATTCAGCATTATATTGAAGGTGCGAAATCCGGAATCGGCAGCGATATGAAACCCGCATTTCATAACGATGCAACTATTTATGGTTACGTGGGTGATGATTTGTTTGCCGGCCCGATCCAAGGTTTGTATGACTGGAACGATGCCAATGGCCCGGCCAAAGATATTGTCACCAGAATCGTCAGTATGGATATTGTAGGCACAGTCGCCAGTGTTCGGCTAGAATCAGATAATTGGACTGGGCATCGATTTACAGATTTTTTTAATCTGTTAAAGGTAGATGGACAATGGAAAGTGATGAACAAAGTTTTTCATTTGCATGCTTAAAGTGAAAAAATATTGAATAAACGTAAGGTAGTTAATCCCAATTCGGAGGCAAAATTTATGGCATCTTTATATTCACCACAACATCGCGCATTACAAGAGGAATTCAATACAACCAAACTAGCAGAGCTGCTGGATAACGGCTGGATCCATGAAACGATCTCCGAAGAAGAGAGAAATTTCATCAACACCCGCGATATGTTTTTTCTTTCTACGGTCGATCCGGATGGCATGCCAACCGTTTCTTATAAAGGTGGCGGCGTGGGATTCGTGAAAGTGTTAGATGAAAGCACGCTAGTGTTTCCTGGATTTGATGGTAATGGCATGTTTTATTCTGTTGGCAATATTGATGCGCAGGGTAAAGTCGGCCTGCTATTTATCGATTTTGAAACACCGCATCGAATACGCGTACAAGGCACCGCAAAACTGTTGAGAGATCATCCGTTAATGGCGGAATATACCGAAGCTAAATACCTGATTATGGTGACTGTGACTAAAATTTGGGTGAATTGTCCGCGTTATATCCATAAATACCAGAAAATCGATCAGTCTAAGTATGTGCCTGAACCTTGCAAAGTCACGCCGATTCCCACCTGGAAGCGCATGGATATTGTGCAGGATGCCATTACGCCAGAAGAAAGAATCATTGCTGAATCACAAGGCATTGTGAATCTGAGTGAATATGAAGAAAAAGTGAAGCGCGGCGAAGGCTGATGATATTGGTATCAATTTAAGTAGTAGATAAAGTGGTCGGCATTTTATTAGCAGCGGGTTTCTCGCGCCGATTTGGCTCGACAGATAAACTTTTACAGCCATTGCCCGATGGACGGCCAATCGCATTAGCGGCTGCTGAACATTTGATTAAAGCGATTCCAAATAGCATTGCAGTGCTTAGGGCAGAAAATACAGCGTTGGCAGCGTTGCTGATTAATGCTGGTTTAAAGGTGATTTTCTGCAAGGAAAACGAGCGGGAAATGGCGGATAGTTTAACTGCTGCGATTCGCTATTCTTCAAGCTTCGAGGCGGCGCAGGATGGTTTTGTGATTGCATTGGCAGATATGCCTTACATTCAACCTGACACCATTCGTGCGGTAGCGAATAAAATTACTCAAGGCACTTCAATCGTCATACCCACTTTTCAAAACAAGCGCGGGCATCCCGTTGGGTTTTCTGCAAAATTCCGACATGAATTGGAAAGCCTGCAAGGCGATGAAGGCGCGCGTTCTGTTATTAAACGTTATGCTGATAAAGTTGAATTGCTGCCAACAGATGACGCTGGAATTTTGGCAGATATTGATACGCCTGCAGATTTAACTTTGGGTGATTAAAGCGCTCTGAAAAGCCGAGCGCTTTTAAAACTAAACCTGGCAACGATGGGTGCTGATATCGTCGATAAAGCCCGCACCCATTTTTAATTGTTGCGCCCTTACCTGGATTAACTCGGCAAGAATGGCAATAGCGATTTCGGCTGGTGTGCGGCTGCCAATTTGCAATCCAACTGGTCCGCGCAGCGTTGATATCTCAAACTCATTCAGGTCGAACATACGTAAACGTTCGCGGCGCTTTTCCTGGTTTTTGTGTGAGCCTAATGCACCTACATAAAAAGCGTCCGATTTAAGCGCTTCAAGCAGGGCCATATCGTCCAGTTTAGGGTCATGTGTCACCGCAACGATTGCCGTATGCGCATCTGCATTGATTTCCAGCACCACGTCATCCGGCATGCCATCTACCCAAGTAACGCCTTCCACATGCCATTCCTCACGAATCTCTTGGCGCGGTTCGCAAATCAGCACATCGAAATCCAGCACTTGCGCCATGTTGGCCAGCATGGAACCTAACTGATTCGCGCCAATGATGAGTAAGCGCCATTGCGGCCCAAAATAGGTATGGAACCAATCGCCATCAATTTTTGGCAAACCTTCCGGCAACACCTGCATTAACTTGATTTGCCCGGTATTCAAATTCACGGAGCGTTTGATCAATTTTTTATCCTGCAGGCTAGTGAGTAATGCCTGCAACTGGTCTGGCGAATTAAGTGGTTCAACGAAAATCTGCAAACGGCCGCCACAAGGGATGCGAAAGCGTTGCGCTTCATCCCGGCTAATGCCATATTCCATCACAGATGGTTTGGCGGGCAATAAATTGTTACGCGCTTTATCGGCCAGATCATCTTCTATACAGCCACCGGAAACCGAACCGATCAAATGCCCGTCATCGCGAACCACCAATATTGCGCCAGGCAGGCGCGGCGCAGAGCCCCATGTTTGCACGACGGTGAATAAATGCGCTTTATAGCCATTTTCCAGCCATTCCAGTGCGCGAGTTAACACTTCTAAATCAGCAGATTTCATAAAACCTCTTTATTTTTTGCACTTTTAATTGTGTTAAACCATCGTTGGCATTTTTGTGATTAATTTATTAATAGT
>Ga0247736_10000294_pt1 | contig 17883 bp, 19 predicted proteins | sample UWRJL193509B2_FD_180935 | JGI IMG/M metagenome (GOLD analysis project Ga0247736, IMG submission 180935) | Plant litter microbial communities from Arlington Agricultural Research Station in Wisconsin, United States - UWRJ-L193-509B-2 | ecosystem: Environmental > Terrestrial > Plant litter >...
GCACCTCGTCGTGGATGCGTTCCATCTTCACGTCGAGCCGGTTGGCGACTGACGCTGCCTCGGTGAGCTCGGCGAGCAGTTCCTGCGGAATCTCCTGGCCGAACTTGTAATAGATCTTGTGTTCCAGGCTCGCCCAGAAGTCCATCGCCACCGTGCGGATCTGCACTTCGACCGGAACCACCTCGATCGAGCCTGACAGGAAGATGGGTACTTTGACGATCAGGTGCAGGCTCTTGTAGCCATTCGGTTTCGGGTTGGCGATGTAGTCCTTGACCGCGACGATCTCGATGTCGGTCTGCGCCGTGAGCATCTCGGCGATCCAGTAGGCGTCCGAGATGAAGCTGCACACCACCCGCACCCCGGCGATGTCGAAGACATTGTCGCGAAGCACATCGACGGTCAAGGCGAGTTCTCGCCGCCTGGCCTTGTCGAAGATGCTGTCAGGGGTCTTCAGCCGCGAGTTGACGTGCTCGATCGGGCTGTAGTCGTGCAGGTGCTCGAACTCGGTCTTGAGAATGTTGATCTTCGTCATGACCTCTTCCATGGCGAACCGGTAGTTCAGCATGAAGCGAGAGAAGTCCTCGCGCAGGGCGCGGGTCTTGGCGCGGTGATTTCCGAGCGCCTCCACAGCAGTGGGTGAGCGGTCCGGCATGAGGCGGGTCCCCTTCGGGCAGGTTTCGACTGGGTGCAGTGACCACTCAAACGTGGCTGCCTTGCAATCTTCCCTGCACTAGCTGACAGCGCCACTCAGCGAATCGCGCGATCCATCCGGCTGCTCAGGATGCGGGGCCCATCAGCACGGCGAACATCGCGATCGCCGTTCCACCGATGAACATCGCCGTACCGAACTGCATGGTGCGGGACTTGTTCCGGTCGGCCGTGGGCACGCTGGTCTCGAGGATCGGGCATCCCGACCATCCGATGAGTCCGATGCTCACCGCGACGATCGCAGCGCCGATCCACCACACGGTGCGCACGCCGACCGAGAGCAGGGCGGGGCGCCATCCCGACGACAGAAGCAGTCCGAGGACAACGGCGATGCTCCCCACGGCGGCGGCGAACCAGATGGTGCCGGTCCACATGATGCGCTGCACATTGGCTTCGGGGCGCATGAGTTCGTGCAGAGTGTTCGGGTCGGGGATCGCCGCCCCGGCGCGACCGGGGGAGTGCGACTGACCTGTTCGCGATCCACGGGTCTTCACGACGGGAATCGACTGGGTTGAGCTGTAGTCCGAAGTGAGATCAGTCACGGGGATCCTTTCGACGAGGTAGCGCCTGGTGCGGGCGCATTGGGGAAACAACTTCATCCCTGAAACTATTTCCGGTATGCAACTAATTTCCTGAAAATTCTGCAGCCCTGCACAATTTCGCAGCCAACACTCGGCTCGCTCCCGTGACGCGGGGCTGGTTGACTGTCGGCATGACGATCACGACCCCGCAAGCGAGCGAGCCGCAGCCGCTGTTCATCAAGATCTGCGGGCTGCGCACGCCAGACATGGTCGAGCAGTGTGTCGCCCTCGAGGTGGACGCGATCGGGTTCGTCTTCGCCGAATCGAGCGTCCGCTACGTGGATGCCGTCGTGGTGCGCGAGCTGGGTGCCGGTATTCCGTCTTCGGTCGAGGGTGTCGGCGTCTTTCTCGATGCTCCGGTCGACGAGGTGACCTCCACTCTCGAGCGTGCCGGGCTAGGCACGGCCCAGCTTCACGGGGACTACTCCGCCGATGAACTCGCGGTGATCGAGAAGCGTGGGTTCCAGGTCATCACCGCTCTCTCGGTCTCGCGCTTCCTGTCAGGCGGAGCCGCCGGACGCCGGGTGCTCATCGACGGCGACAACCCGGGAAGCGGGGCGGAGTTTCCTGCCGGGCTGCTCCAGGGTCGCGATCTTCCCGCCGACTGGATCCTCGCGGGTGGCCTCACCCCGGCAAACGTAGCGCGCCGCGTGCGTGAGCTGGCGCCATCCGGGGTCGACGTGTCGTCGGGTGTCGAGTCGTCGCGCGGTGTGAAGTCGGCGGGGCTGATCCGGGAATTTGTGGCCGAGGCTCGGCGCTGGCCGTAGCCCCCGCCGAGCCCCGAATGGCTAGTGTGCCGCTGGGTTCTCGAGCAGCTCGCGAACCGTGCGGGGTTCGCGACCGAGCAGCTCGGCCAGCAGCGGGTCTGTTCCCGCGAAGTCACCCCGGGCTGCCGCCTGGTACATCGTCAGCGAGAAGCGGGCCATGAACTCCTCGGCACCGGCGGCGACCTGGCGTGCGATCCAGTCGTCTTCGTCCAGCAGCTCGTAGGACACCGCGCGGCCACTGACGACTGACGCGATTGCCGCGGCCTCTTCGTAGGTCGGGGCTGCACTGGCGGTGATCGTGGTCAGGCCGTCATAGGCGCCGTTCGACGCGAGGATGATGGCTGCCGCTTCAGCGGAGTCCTCCCTCGCGGTCCATGAGACCGGACCATCGGCCGGGACCGCGATCGCGCCGCTCTCGCGCCACGGGCCCATCAGCCACTCGAGGCTGTGGGCGTAGAAGCCATTACGCAGGGAGGTCCACGGTGTTCCCGAGTCGGCGAGCAGTTGCTCGGTGCGGAAGTGGTCGACGGCGGGATGGAACGGGCTCTCAGGTCCTGCACCCTGATGGCTCGTGTAGAGGATGCGACCGGCGCCGGCCGCGACGGCCGCATCGATGGCAGTGCTGTGGAGTGCGACGGCATCCGCCCGGGGGTCGCTCGACGAAACGAGCAACACCTGGTCTGCGCCAGCAAACGCGGTGGCGAGCGAGTCGGGTTCGGAATAGTCGCCGCAGCGGACCTCGATGCCGAGATCGGCGAATCGCTGTGCCTTCGCCGTGTCGCGGGCGACTACCGCGATCTCGCTGGCGGGCACTCTCTTGAGAAGGTGGTCGACGGTTGCGCCGTTGAGCGCTCCGGTGGCTCCGGTGATGACGTACATGCGTTGCTCCAATAGTGTTATCGGTGATTCGATTGGAACGATAACACTGAAATCATTGCGATAGCAAGCAAGTGATATCGTTGATACCGTGACTGACCCTGTTCTTTCTACTCCACGCGACGCCACACGTGCCCGACTCGTCGAGGTTGCCGCCCATTTGCTCGAGAACGATGGTGCGGACGCGGTCACCACCCGGTCGGTAGCGCTGGCCGCGGGGGTGCAGGCGCCAGCGATCTACCGGCTCTTCGGCGACAAAGACGGACTCCTCCAGGCGGTCGCCGAGTACGGCTTTGCGCGTTACCTCGCGCAGAAGCCGCCGATCGACACGGGTGACGATCCCGTAGCCGACCTCCGTGCGGGCTGGGACCTGCATGTGGGTTTCGGCCTCGCGAACCCCGCGCTGTTCCGTCTGATGCATGCCGCTCCACCCGCGGCCGAGGCACGGTTGTCGATCGACGCGGGTGCAGACGTATTGCGCAGGCGCGTGCAGCGGATCGCGCACGCCGGGCGACTCCGTGTGACCGAGACCCGCGCGATCGACTTGATCCGGGCAGCCGGTCTCGGCATCGTCTTCACGCTCATCGACCAGCCCGAAGGGGAGCGGGACTACGTACTCGCCGAGCTCGCGTGGGAATCGATCTGCGCGGTCATTCTGACCGAACCCGCGCAGCCAGCCGACGTCGGGCCGACGGCAGCGGCCGTCACGCTCCGGGCGGCCCTGCCCTCACTCGAAGGCTTCTCGACCGCCGAGCGCGCACTCTTCCGCGACTGGCTCGACCGCGCTGCCGAAGGCTAGTCGGCTATCTGGGCGGCGCCGGTCGATGATGCCGCCGGTGCCCCGGACCGGCTGGCGCCGTGGCGCGCTCCGCGAACGGTGGTGAGCCCGACGCAGAAGACCCAGACCAGCCACGGGAAGATCGCGAGCAGGGCGTTGCCGAAACCGCCAGTGGCGAAGAACGGGTTCGCCGAGGTGCCGGCGAAACCGAACGGCGCCCAGACCAGGTTCGAGACAGCGGTGAGGGCCGCAAGAGTTCCGGTCCAGCGCGGCACGGCGCCCGAGGCGAAGGTCAGGTAGGCGCTCGTCGCCGAGACGAGGGCGAGCAGCACAGCGCCGGTCGAACCGAACATGATGCTGTGGCCTTCCGCGAGCGCCCGGATGGCGGAGGCATCCGGTGTCACTCCGATGACGTCGAGTGCGGAGCCGCCGTCCATCGCGTCACCGACGAGGGTGACGGCGATGAAAACGAGTCCCGCACCGAAGGTCAGGTCGGCGATCCACTCGAGGTCGGGTCGCTTGCGGTTGACCAGCTGGCGAAAGCAGGCGAGAAAGACGATGAGGAACGCCATCAGGAAGGTGTCGGCGAGGATCACGATGAAGGTCTGGCCGCTCGTGCGCACGACGTAGTCGACCAGCGCGTCGCTCTCGTCGAGCCTCGGACGCGACCCCATGGTGAGCTTCGTGATCGCCTCGACCGCGAGGCACGCGGCGACGGCGAACGCCGACAACCCCGTCCAGCGCCGAACATCCGGAGTTGTCGTCATGACCCCATTGTCGGGCCCGACAGCGCGGGTGCTCGCTATCCGCGCGGCAGTTCGCTCACCCGCGCTGACAACAAAGCACCGCGTCGGCTACTGCGAATAGTGAGTTCAGTACTGGCCGAGCGACCGGAATTCGGGCTGCGATGCGGCCTGGCCCACGGCATCCGCGCCCACCGCGCAGGCGATGCGCAGCGACTCTTCGTCGGACCGGCCCGACACGAGAGCAAGCACCAGCGCGGCACAGAAGGCGTCGCCGGCGCCGACCGAATCGACGACCGTGGTCTTGATGGCCGGGGCGAAGGCGACGCGCTCGCCGTGGGAGCGGATCTCGGCTCCGTCGCCGCCGAGGGTGACGACAACCCGGCTCGCGTCGGCGAGGGCCGGGATGAGCTGGTACTCCGTCTCGTTCACGATGATCAGGTCGCAGCGCTCGATGAGTTCGGCGGGGAGGGGAAGTGCCGGCGCTGCGTTGAGCGCGAAGAATCCGGTGGTCGCGCGGCTGGCCGCTGCCACGAGCTCGAGGTCGACCTCGAGCTGGCAGAGCACGGGGCCGTCGTCGAAGACGACGCCGTCCAGGCTGACCTCATCATTGGCGCCAGGGCAGACCACGATCTGGTTCTCGCCGGCGGCATCGACGATGACCAGCGCTGTGCCGGTCTGCACTCCGGGGAGCACGCGGATGTCGTCGGTCGCGACCCCCGCCGATCGCAGCGCCTCGAGCATGGTCACGCCGCTCGCGTCGTCACCCACCGCCCCGATCATGCGCGTTGTCGCTCCCAGGCGTGCGGCGGCCGCGGCCTGGTTTGCACCCTTTCCTCCCGGGCGAGTGGTCAGCACGCCGGGCATGACGGTCTCGCCGGGGCCGGGCAGGCGTTCGGTCGTCGCCGTGATGTCCTGGTTGATGCTGCCGATGACCGTGAGCGCGGGAGTGGGGTAGTCCATCCGGTCACTCTAACAATCGGCGATCGGCTCAGACTCTGCCGCCGAAGAAGACCTGCGTCTCGACCATCAGGCCGTCGCGGACCCTGATGAGTTCGGCATTGCGGTAGTAGCCATCGCCGGTCACTTCATACTCGTAGAGAACGACTACGCCGTGGGCTGTCTCGACCAGCTCGAGGAACTCGAAGGATCCGAAATGCCCGGCAGTGGGAAAGCACCTTTCGAGCCAGGCTTCCTTGTCGATGTGGTCGTCCTGCGGGCTGGTGAACCTGAAGTCGGGCGAGAGCAAAGCGCTCGCCGCGGCGGCGTCCTGGCGGTGGAAAGCGTCGAACGACGCTCGTACAACATCGATGGCGGTCACGGGATCCTCCTCGATCCGATCGGTATGGCCGACGAATCGCAATAAGTGAATATTGCGTATTTTCATTGCCCCCTGCTCTGCGTGGCGGCTATGGTCACTCCATGATGACCCCAGCGGCCCGAGCGCGCACCTTTTCGGCAACGGCGATAGTGCTGCTCGTGTTCGCCGGCACCGGGTGCGCGGGGCCTGCCCCGGAGGCCAGTCCTGCTGGCACGGCGAGCTCGGCGCCCAACCCGACACCGACTGCGGCGGCGGGCGATGCCGCGATCGTCTTCGGTGGCGATTGCGAAAGCATCCTGCCGACAAAAGCAATCACTGCCGCTCTCGGCGAGGACTTCCCCCTGGTCGAGCGTGACCTTAATAAGGAAGCGCGGATGCAGATAGGCGGGCTGCAGTGCACCTGGACGAGTGACGTGTACACAGGATTCCCGTCGCTCGAGGTGTTCTTCGCTCCAGCGAACGACACAGTTCGCCATGCCTCAGAGGTCGAGTGCAACGACATGGGCGAAGATGCCTCGTACTGCGTTTTCGACCTCGGTGAGTCCAGCGGCTACCGCGCGAGCGGAATCGCGCTCCTGCCACCGGACGTGTCAGCGAAGCTTCCCAGCGCAGTACGTGAGTTCACCCGCCTGTTCGCTGAATCGGCCGCCGCCTCCGTGGCGCCGATGCCCGAGGTGCAGTTGACGCTGTGGGACGGCTCGTCGTCGTGCGAGCAACTCGATGCACGAGCGCGGATTTCGCAATTGGCTCCCGGGGCGGCCCTGCATGTCGACCCGGACCCTGCCGATCGCCCGCTGAGCTACGTCAGCGCTGAGCGCGAGGTCGGGAACAAGCGCTGCATGTGGATCTCGGAGGGGTCTGGTGCCCATGGCTCCGAAGGTTTCTACCTCGACATCCGGCCGGGCGGGGCGGCTTCGTACTCGGCGAGCGATCTCGAGGGAGCTGAGCAAGTCGAACTCGAAGGAGCGGACGAGGCCTGGATGCTCGCGATCCCCGACAACAAGTGGTTCCTGAACGTGCTCGACGGCCCCAATCTGTTGATGTTCCGGTCTGACGCCACCACCGACCCCCGCGACTACTTTCCGATCGCCGAGTCCCTGGTCGCGACGTTGAACGAACCGAAGTAGCGGTTCACCGCACTTCGCGGTCGTCGCGGTGTGCGCCGTAGAACTCGGACTGGCTCCTCATGATCTCGCGCATGCCGTCGCCCGGTTTTGCGCCGTAGACGGTTCCGGTGAAATCGAGAGTGCGCTGCACCGCCCAGATCTCGTCGTGGCGATCGGGCGAGAAGAGCTGGGCCGGGTTGCCGACGGCCACCCAGCCGATCGGGACGACGACTCCCGCCCCCACGCGGGTGTTGACCTGGACCACCGCGTTGATGCGCACCTCAGCACCCGCTTCGACGATGGCTCCCGGAAACACGGATGCCCCGGTCGCGATGAACGCTTCGTCACCGATGATCGCGCCGTTGACGTGCGCGTGCGGGCCGATCATCACCGCGTCGCCGATCGTCACGTCGTGTCCGGCCCGGCCGCGGATGATCGCGTTCTCGAGCACGACCGAATTCTCTCCGATCGTGACCGCGCCGTCTTCGGCGGTGATCACCGCACCGTGCATCACCCGTGCGCCGGAGGCGATCGTGACGGCACCACTGACGACGGCCGTGGGGGCGATGACCGCGTTCGGGTCGATGACCGGGGTCGCGCCTCGATGTTCGATCGGCATGGGATCACTCTAGAGCCGGCTTGTAATTTACAGATGTAAATTACGGGTGTACTTTGGAGAAGACGGGAAGGAATCCCGCCAGGACTGCAGAGGAGCAGTGGACATGGACATTTCCGGGTACAAGATCATCGTCACGGGCGGCGCGAGCGGGATGGGCGCGGCAACGGTGCGCACCTACGTCGGTGCCGGAGCGACTGTCGTCAGCATGGACGTGAGCGAAGAAGCCGGCCGGACGGTCGTAGACAGCGCCAACGAAGCCGGACCCGGATCGGCGACCTTCGTGAAGGTCGACATCTCTGACAAGACCTCGGTCGATGCAGCTTTCGACGCTGCGGCAGCAGCTATGGGCGGACTGGATGCCGTCGCTCACCCCGCGGCGATCCAGCGCGCGGGTGATGCGGCATCCGTGACGGTCGAGGACTGGGACATCATGTTCGCCGTCGACGTTCGCGGAACGATGCTCGTCAACCAGGCCGCCTACCGGCTGATGGCTCCACAGAAGCGCGGATCGATCATCAACTTCGGTTCGATCTCTGGCCTTCGATCAGAGCCTGTCGCCCCCGCGTACTCCGCGGCGAAGGGTGCCGTGCACTCCTGGACCCGCACCGCGGCCGGCGCGTGGGGCAACGACGGTGTGCGGGTCAACGCCATCCTGCCCGCCATCGCGACCCCGATGTACGACACGGCCATCGGGCGTCTCGATGAGGCTGGACGCACCGCGCACTTTTGGCAGAACGAACAGTCGATCGCCCTCGGCCAGAAATACGGCGACGCTGACCGGGACCTCGGCCCGGTCATGATCTTCCTCGCCTCAGAAGCGTCGCGGTTCATCACCGGCCAGTTGCTGCCGGTCGACGGCGGCCAGGCGTCGGTGCGCTGACGCCTGCCACACGAGTGGTCTCGGCGGCAACCGCAAGCGCTGATCGGCTGGGGGTGGGAATATGGGCACTGTGACTACATCTCCAGTCGAACGCGCTCGCGCGGGCAGCGCCGCCGCAGACCGGCTTGAACCGCGCGCGTTGCGCACCCGAACCCTGATCCTGCAGGCCTTGCGTGATGCCGTGGCAGAAGTACCGCTCGACGACCTGACCGTCTCTGAGCTGTGCCGTCGCGCCGGCGTTCACCGGGTGACGTTCTACGGTCACTGGCCTGACGTGCAGGCTGCGGCATCCGAAGCGTTCGCCGAGGTGATCGACCGGCTCGCGGCCGTGGATGAGAACGACGTCGCGGATGCCGCGACCGCAGTCGACCTCGCGGTGTATTACGAGCGTGCCCTGGTCGCGCAGCTGACCGAGATCCGCGACCACCGCCCGGTCTATCGTTCGCTCGCTGCCTCGCCCGCGTTCGCGCGACGCCTTCTCGAGTCGCTCGCCGACCGGGCCCGCCTCGCAGTCAACGCTCTCGCCGCCCTCGGTGTGGTCGTTCCCGGCAACGACCTCGGGCTTGCGACCGCACACATCGCCGGCGGCGTCGTTTCGGCGTCGCTGTACTGGGCGTCGACCGATGACGACGATGTCGAGACGGCGGCCCGGATCATCTACGCGCAACTCCCGGCGTGGTGGCCGCGCGCCTGACTGCCTGACGGCAGGAGTGATCGGGTCAACCCAGAGGACGACCCGCGTCGCGACCTGAGGCTGACGACACCGCTGCCCTGTCCCGAAAGGCTGGGAGCATGAAAAAGACCTCCCTGCTCTCTTCTTTCGCAATCAGCGCCATCGCCCTCGCTGCCCTCTCCGGCTGCGCGGTCACCGACTTCTTCCAGCACGAGGCATCCGCCGACTTCGAATCGACCAAGGCGCTCGACGCTGGCTGGGATAAGTCGGCCCCATGGGTGCCGGCGGATGCGACAGACATACGTACCCGTTCGTCGACCACCGGCGACTCGGCAATCCTGAGGGCGACGACCGCCACTGCACTTGACCCCGAGCTGTGCGTCGAGATCGAGCGCAAGTCCGGTCCGGTGTACGAGCAGGACTGGTCGGGTGATGCCTACGTCGATAACGCCTGGGCGTGTGACAACTGGACGGTCGTCGCTACCGACGATGGCTGGTACGGCTGGACCCCCAACTACCCCGAAGAGCAGGAACAGTCGCCGGCCAGGTAGTGGCTAGGCAACCGATGAGGTTGCCACGCCTTCGGTACCGTCGCGCCAGGCTTGCAGGGTGACGTCGGGCGCCGTGGTGTAGTTGTTTCCGGATGGTGTGGTCCAGATGATGGTGCCGGTGGTGTGGCCGTCTTCGTCGACTTCGTGCACCATGCCCCACGCCTCGCCCACGGGCACACCCCACCCGTTGATCAGGCGTGCGTGTTTGAGGGTGTGGTGTCGTTTGCAGAGGCAGGCGAGGTTGTCGTCGCTGGTCTGACCACCACCCGATCGCCAACTTGCGGGTGTCCAGGGGGTGGTGTGGTCGATGTCGGATCTTCGGGCGGGGGTTCCGCAGGCATATTGTCGGCAGGTGCCGTCTCGGGTCTGCACCCACCGGGCGAGGTCTTTCGGTACCCGGTACGAGTCCCGGCCGACCGAGAGGACCGCCCCGGTCTCGGGGTGGGTCAGGATGCGGGTGAAACTCGGTGCCCCGGCCGCCAATTCCGCTGCCTGGGAGAGCGGGATCGGCCCGTAACCGTCGAGGGTGGCGGGTTCGTCGCCCTGGCCGAGCAGTGACAGCACTGGGACGGTGATGTGCACGGACGGCTGAATGCTGGAGAACTGGCCCTTCCGCCGCGGTGTCGGCGCAGTGAACGCGTCCCCGGCTTCGGCGGTGGTCTCAGCAGTGTTGTCGGTCTTGGTGCCGGTGTAGATGTCGCCGTCGAGTACGAACCGCACCGCGATGTCGGAGCGGAGCTGGTCCAGGGTGCGCTCTTCCCCGGGGACATCCCGAAGGAACTTGGCGGCGCGGGTGATGCGGTCATCGAGAGCGAAGATCTTCACCGCAGAGTTCTCGATCGTGAACCGGGCCATGCCATCGGTGGCGGGATCCAAATAGATGCGCCGGTTCTCGAATGCTTTGCGGTGGCGTTCTTCGAGTTCCTCCGGGTGCAGCCGATCGCGAATCTTGCGGGCACTCGTGGTGAACCGGGCCGGGGTCTCCTGCTGGGCCTTGTTCAGCGCCAGGCGTTCGTACTCGGCCAGGTGCTCATCCGGGAGGCCGAACGCGGTCTCGGTGAGGATCTGCGCGTGCCGCTCCGTGATCGCACCGTTCCCGAGAGTATCGAGGGTCGCCGGAAACCGGGCGGCGAGCTCTTCCGCGCAGGCGATCAACCGGCCCGCGGTGAACTCGTGGATACCGAGGGCGACACCGACCTCGAGCCGGTAGGAGCGGCGGGCGAGTTCAGTGGATTCAAACTTCACCCCACCAGTCCTACGCAACTCCTCCAACGACCTGGCCTGGATCGTCTCCATCTGGCGGCGCCCATGTTCGATGGTCCGCATCCGGGCCGCGTGGGCTGCGTTGATCGCCCGGGTCTGGTCGGCGAGGCTCTCGAACGTCTGCTCCAGCACCGCAATCTCGACAACACCGGTATCCCGCCCGGAAGCAAGCACAGTTGCGGCCGGTTCCAGGGGTGCGGGGGTCGTTTGCATGTCCCCAGTGTGCGCTCACCCACCGACATTCGCGAAGCACTTCGGTAATGTGTGAACAACCTCGGCCGTGCCCGCTTGTGGACGACAAGTCAGTGGCGGGTCGACCCTTCGACAAGCGCAGGGAGCGGCTGACCGAGCGTGTCGAAACTCCTCGTACCGCGCTACTGCACCGCCGCGGTCAGGCGGGCCAGGTCGTCGAGGGTGCGCGCGAAGAATTTGCGCTTCGACCACTCCTCGAGGGTGAGCTCGCGGCTGTGTGTGCGGTACTCGGCCTGCGTCGCCTGCAGTTGCTCGTGGAACTCCACACCGCGCACCATCACGGTGATCTCGAGGTCGAGGGTGAACGACCTCATGTCCATGTTGCTCGAGCCGAAGACCGACAGGTCGTCGTCGATGGTGAAGTGCTTCGCGTGCAGCACCGTCGGCTTCTCGTAGAGCCAGATCTTCACCCCGGCCTTGAGCAGCGCCTCGTAGTAGCTGCGCTGGGCGTGATAGACGAAGAACTGGTCGCCGATCTCCGACACGAAGAGCTCGACCTCGATGCCGCTCTGCGCGGCAGTGGTGATCGCGTAGAGCATCGAGTCGTCCGGAACGAAGTACGGGCTGGTCAGCACGATCTTCTTGCGCGCCGCATAGACGAGCGAGTTGAACAGGCGCAGGTTGTTCTCACCCTCGAAACCGGGGCCGCTCGGCACGACCTGGCAGTCGAGTGGACCGGATGCCTGGATGTCGGTGAAGTCCATGTCGTCGAGCAGCTCGCCGGTCTCGGAGAACCAGTCGGTGATGAACACCGCTTCGATCTCGGCCACGACCGGCCCCTCGAGCCGGGCCATGAAGTCGTGCCAGCGCAGGTGACGGCGACGATTCTTGCGCTTCTGGTAACTGGGATCGATGATGTTGCGCGAACCGGTGAAGGCGACGTCCCCGTCGATGACCAGCAGCTTGCGGTGGTTACGCAGGTCGGGCCGGCGGATCCGCCCCTTGAATGGCTGGAACGGAAGCATGAGCTGCCACTGGATGCCGCTCCGCTCGAAGCGCGCTCGCATGGCTTTGTAGCCGGGGTACCCGTGACTGCCGAGGTGGTCGAAGAGCACCCGCACGAGCACGCCGCGCTGGTGGGCGTTCTCGAGTGCGGCGATGAACGGCTCGCTCGTCTCGTCGAGCGACATGATGTAGAACTCGGCGTGCACCACTTTTTCGGCGGCGTCGATCGCGGCGATCATCGCCTCGAGGCCCTCGGCATCCGTCGCGTAGACAGTGCCGGAATTACCCGGCACGAACGGCAGCGCGCCGAGCGAGCGGTTGAGCTCGGTGGCGGGCTTCAGCCAGTCCGGAACCTCGGCATCCGTGGTTCCCAGGTCGACGGAGTCGGCGGTGCGACGGATGAACGCGTTGATCGTCGCCTGCCGGTCGCGACGTTTTTTGGGCAGCAGCCAGTTGCCCGCGATGAGGTACAGGATCACGCCGACGTAGGGCACGAGGAAGATCGCGAGCAGCCAGGCGAGGGCGGTCTGCGGCCGGCGGTTCCTCGGAACGTAGATGAGCGCGAGCACCCTGACGACTATGTCGACACAGACGGTGACTACGGCGATGATTCCGGGAAGAGAGAGGCTCACGAGTTCACTCTAGGGAAACCGGCCGGGCACGCATCACCCGCAAAGGTTGCGATCCGTACGATGTAGGGGTGACCGACGCCGAAGAGACTACCGATTCGCTCCCCGCTGATTCCCTGCCCAGTCCCGATCGATTACTCAGTGCCGATCGTCTCCTCAGTGCCGAGGGCCTGCAGTTCGTCACGGACTACCACCTGGCCACGCTCTCGACTATGGGAACGGATGGCGCCATCCACGTCGTCGCCGTCGGCTTCAGCTACCGCGACGGGGTGGCTCGTGTCATCACCGGCGGAGGAACGCAGAAGACCGTCAACATCGAAGCCGACGAGCGGGCGACCCTGAGCCAGTACGACGGCGCGCGCTGGCTCAGCCTGCAGGGGCGCGGGCGCATCGAGACCAGCGCGGAAGAAGTGCAGCTCGGAGTCGAACTCTATGCCGCCCGCTACCGCCAACCGCGCGTGAATCCCGAACGCGTGGTGATCGTCATCGAGGTCGACAAGGTGCTCGGCTCGCGTGGAATGAAGGCCTAGGCCGGGTCCATCGGCGGCATGACCGCGGTGCGGGTCGGGAACCGCGCGGGGTAGCTTTGCGCCGCGAGAAACTGCTGGCCGAGGTCGGTGTGCCGGCCATCGCTCTTCAGAGTGCCGGGCCAGCCCATCGACTGGTGGAAGGCATCCGCCGCATAGAGGATCGCGCTTCCCGCGCGACGGCGGCGCCACTCTTCGGCGACGAAGACCTGGTGCACGATCGCCAGCTCGGTGTACCACCGGATGGCGCCGACCTGCTCGTCGTTCGGCAGCCCGAGACTCGCGAACTGGTAGCGGTTCACCACGGTGCCTGGCTCGAAGTGATCGGTGGCGAACCCGACCAGGTTCGTCGCTTTCGGTCTTGCCTTCGGCTCGTCGACGTTGACGAACCAGACGTTCGGGGCTCCGGGAACCTCGCTTGCGCCGCGCTCGATGCGGATGATTCCCCGCTCGCTCTCGAAAGTGCGCCAGACCACGCGGGTCGCTGGATTCGCGATGGCCTCGGCGGCAGCAGCTGCGTCGACGATCTCACCCTCGGCGAAACTGGTGCTCGAGTAGGCAGTGACGGCCCAGCGCCCGTCGGGGAGTTCGCTGTCGCGAACATAGAAGACTCCGTCGGCCACGCGTTCACTCACTCTCGTCGAAAGGCAAAAGGCCCACAACGGGGCACATACAAGTATTAGCCGATGTCGTAGGTTGAACTCGGTTCTTCGACAGTCTGTCGCGAACCCACGTCGACCCGAAGGACCCCCAATGAAGAGAAGTATCGCAGCGATCGGAGCTGCCGTCGTCGGCCTTTCCGGCGCGACCCTCGTCGCAGCCCCCGCGCAGGCGGCCACCACGCCCGATTGCACCACGACATCCGACCACACTCTGAAGGCAGACCCGGCAGCGGGTGACTTCTACTTCGACTGCATTCCGCAGTACGGCACCGGCAAGAGCAGCCTTGACCTCACACTCGAAGAGGGCCAGGGAACCTTCTCTGACGACTTCAGTATCACCGACACGGACTACGTCGAGGCGAGCTCGTCTGTCGACAGCGTTGAAGCATCCGCGTACCTCGGCCAGACTGTCGTGGGCGGCCTTGGGGGTAAATACACATTCAATTCATCGGCGACTCTTCGCTCGTACTCGACGCAGGTCGCCGCGCCGATCGTGTCCGCCAGGAAGATCGCGACGAAGTACCTTCCGTCGACGTGCCAGGCGGGAACCACCGGCTATGACGCTGCCTACAAGATCACCTTCGCGCCCGTCGCGATCACTCTGCAGACAACCGAACTCGCCGCTCTTACTGCCGATGAGGGGCCCGGAAAGTTCTTCATGACTGCTACCCCGTCAGCGCTCTACCTCGGCCTCAACTTCGCCGAGGGGACTTTCGACGCGGCCGGCGCGCAGTGCTCCGTATCGGGCGAGACCAAGTACTTCGCTGCCAACAGTGGTACCTCCGACGAGACGAACTACACCTGGAACGATGCCACGTCCAGCGCGACCAACCTTCGCCCTGACGTGGCTCTCGGCACCGTGGCTCTCTCGCCGGTCGGTGTGACCCCGTCGCTGCAGGTCTCCTCGAAGATCGGCTACGGCACGCCGTCGCTCACGGTCAAGGCCGGCGGCGCGAGCACTGCAGGAACCGTCAACGTCAGCGTCGACGGCAAGGCTTCGCCGGTCGCTGCTGTGGCAAACGCCGGCAAGGCAACGGTCGCGGTCTCACCCACGCTCTCGGTCGGAACCCACGAGCTCTCGGTGGTCTACTCCGGTGACACCACCCACGCGGCGGCCGAGAAGTCCACGACGTTCGTCGTGACCAAGGCGACGACCGTGGCCAGCGTGAAGCTCAGCAAGACGTCGGCCAAGGCGAAGTCGACGCGACTGACCGCGTCGACGACGGTCACGGTTCCCGGTACGTCGGTCACGGCATCCGGAAAGGTCTCGTTCTCGGTGAACGGCAAGGTCGTCAAGATCGTCACGCTGAAGAACGGCAAGGCCACCGGCACTCTGCCCGCGTTCGCAACCAAGGGCACGGCCAAGGTCGTGGCTACCTACCTCGGAACCAGCAAGCTGGCGAAGGATGCTGCACCGACGGTGAAGGTGACCGTCAAGTAGTCCTGATTCACGACGAGCGGGCCATTGCGAGAGCGGTGGCCCGCTTTGTCGTCTGCCCGATGACGCCAGAACGGGGGCGATACAGCGGGCCGGGGCTGTTCTACGGTGGGGTGCAGAATTTCGACAAACCGTAATCGTCATGCGAAGGACTCCCCAATGAAGAGAAGTATCGCGGCCATCGGTGCAGCCGCAATCGGCCTTACCGGCGCAGCGGTCGCCGCCGTTCCCGCCCAGGCCGCCACCACACCGGATTGTGTGACGAGCGGCGATCACACCCTGAAGGCCGACCCGGCCGCGGGGAACTTCTACTTCGACTGCATTCCCCAGTACGGTACGGGCAAAGCCGAACTCTCCATCTCGAACGCCGACGGCATTTCGGACGAGTTCTCCATCCTCGAGCCCGAGGACGCCACCCTCAGCGGATCGGTGGACAACGCGGCCGCGAGTGCCTACTTCGATGAAACCACTTCGGCGGGAATCATCATCGCCGGCAGGGGCGCGTCCACCGCCACCGCGCAGGACTACAACGCGATCCTCGCGACACCGGTCAGCTCGATCAGAAAGATCTCGGCGTCGGCTCTGCCGTCTTCCTGCCTCCAGGGCAACGTCGATTACGAGGGCGCCTATATCGTCTCCTATACACCGATCAGCATTACGGCCAAGACGACTGCGAGTTCCGGACAGACTATCGACGGCACGCCGGGCAAGTTCTTCATGGCGGTGCGGCCGCAACCTCTGTATCTCGGGTTGAACTTCACCGGCGCAGCGTTCGATGAGGACGCTCCGCAGTGCGCGGTGACCGGCTCGATGACCACTTTCGCTGTTGACAACACCGAGGCGAATACCAGCCAGTGGCAGAGCGCGACGAATACCGCGAGGTCGCTCAGTTCCAGCGTCACGATGACCCCGACGAAGCTCACCGCCATCGGCGCCGCCGCGAAGCTCAGCGTGCCGGGCAAGGTCGGCTATGGTTCGTCGAGCCTCACGGTCTCGGTCAGCGGGTCCAAGCGGGCCGGCACCGTGTGGGCTGTCATCGACGGAAAGCGCGGCGATGCCGTGAACGTCGGCACGAGTGGTGCAAAAGTGGGCATTCCGGGGGCGCTGTCGATCGGAAAACACACCGTGGTGACGCGCTACTCGGGCGACACCCTGCAGAACAACGTGGCCAAGACCTCGACCCTCGTCGTGACCAGGGCGACCACTGTGACGAGCGTGAAGCTCAGCAAGACGTCGGCCAAGGCGAAGTCGACGCGCCTCACCGCGTCGACGACGGTCACGGTTCCCGGTACGTCGCTCACGGCATCCGGAAAGGTGTCGTTCTCGGTGAACGGCAAGGTCGTCAAGACAGTCACACTGAAGAACGGCAAGGCCACCGGCACGCTCCCCGTATTCACGAAGAAGGGCACGGCCAAGGTCGTCGCCACCTACCTCGGCACGAGCAAGCTGGCAAAGGATGCCTCGTCGACAGTGAAGGTCGCCGTCAAGTAGTCAGGCACGAAACGAGTGGGCCAGCGTGAAAGCGGTGGCCCACTTCGTGCTGTCAGGTTGTGCGGTAGGCGACGTAGGTGAAGCCCGAGGCGAATCGCCTCTCTGCGATCAGTTCGAGACCGAGCTTCAGCCCATCGGGAAAGAATCGCGTTCCGCCGCCGACGATCACGGGCGCGAGGTAGAGCTCGATGTCGTCGACGAGGCCTGCCTCCAGTGCCAGGGCGGCGAGCCCGGCACCGCCGATGCTCACATCAGACCCGGACCCGGCGACGAACGCGCGTACGGCATCCGGGTCGAATCGAGACTCGATGCGGGTGCGCGCGGTCACTGCCTGGCGAAGGGTCGTCGAGTACACGACCTTGTCGGCGGTACGCCAGATACCGGCGAAGTCGTCCATGGCGGGGGAGTCGGTGGCGGCCAGGTCGTCCCAGGCCTTCATCGTCTCGTACATGCGCCGACCGAAGAGGTAGGTGCCGATCGGCCTCTGCCGGTCGTTGATATAGGCGTGCACCTCTTCATCGGGAGCGCCCCAGTCGAAGTTGCGATTCTCGTCGGTGAGGTACCCGTCGAGCGAGATGATTCCCGAGTAGATCAACCGGCCCATGCAGCTTTCCTTTTGTTGAGGATCCAACGCTGCCATGGACCGCGGAGGAACGACAGGCCTAGACGAGCACCGGTTCGGCTTTCGGGTCTGCGGCCCGGCGCCGTGCGCGCGCCCAGACGAAGAAGCCGATGAGGGTGAACACCCCGTAGAAGACGTACATGAAAGCCGAGGCGTAGTAGCCGGCGCTCACCAGCAGGGGCACCCCGACGATGTCGACGGCGACCCAGATCAGCCAGAACTCGACCCAGCCCTTGGCCATGCCGTAGGTCGCGAGCAGTGAGCCGACGAAGATCCAGGCGTCGGCCCAGACCGGTTCGAACGAGCCGAGCAGGGTGAAGAGCGGTGTGAGCAACGCGGTACCGCCGACGAGGCCGATCGCGAGCAGAATCCGGGTACGGGCGCCGGCCCAGCGCGGCTCGACCGCAGCCCCGCCGCCGTCACGGTGGTGCTTCCACGAGGACCAACAATA
>Ga0247736_10000299_pt1 | contig 17700 bp, 14 predicted proteins | sample UWRJL193509B2_FD_180935 | JGI IMG/M metagenome (GOLD analysis project Ga0247736, IMG submission 180935) | Plant litter microbial communities from Arlington Agricultural Research Station in Wisconsin, United States - UWRJ-L193-509B-2 | ecosystem: Environmental > Terrestrial > Plant litter >...
AATTCACGTTGCAACTCAAATTACCAACGACAACGCCACTCAAATAAAAAACTGGATGAATGCTGGTTTGGTTGATGCGGTAAACGATTCCCAAGCAAAAATTTGGTACGAACAAGATGCTTTGGTGTGGGCGCTTGTCGTAAAACCTTGGGTGCTAGTACAGCAAAAAAACGAGCAAAGTTTATGAGTAAAAAACGCGTACTGGTAATTGATGACGAACCCGACATTCGTGAATTGGTGGAAATTACATTAGGCCGAATGCAACTGGATACGGACTGCGCTGAAAGTATCACCCGCGCAAAACAATTATTACAACAGCAAACCTACGATTTATGCCTAACCGATATGCATTTGCCGGACGGCAATGGTTTGGATTTGGTTGAGTTCATTCAACAACACTTTTCGCGCTTACCTGTGGCAGTAATTACCGCGCACGGAAGTATAGATACCGCGATAGAATCCATGAAAGCTGGCGCATTTGATTTTATTTCAAAACCCGTAGACCTGAATGTTTTACGTAAATTAGTTAACACCGCTATTCAATCAAGCCAACTGCCAACCAGTGAGAAATTACCCACTGAAAGTTTTATTATTGGGCAATCAAAAGCTATTCAAGATTTAACACGCAGCATTCAAAAATTGGCGCGTTCTCAAGCCCCCATTTATATCAGCGGTGAATCGGGGTCAGGTAAAGAGTTAGTCGCGCGCTCGATTCATGAGCTTGGCCCACGCGCAACAAAACCATTTATCGCGGTTAACTGCGGCGCTATTCCACGAGAATTAATGGAAAGTGAATTTTTCGGCCACAAAAAAGGCAGCTTCACCGGAGCGCATCAAGATAAATTAGGTTTATTTCAGGCGGCGGAAGGCGGAACTTTATTTTTTGATGAAGTCGCAGATTTACCATTAGAGATGCAAGTGAAACTTTTGCGCGCTATTCAGGAAAAATCTGTGCGGCCTGTTGGCGCCGCCGAAGAACTCGTGACAGATGTTCGCATACTTTGTGCGACTCACAAATCCCTAGACAATGAAGTCAAAGAGGGGCGGTTCAGACAAGATTTATTTTATCGTTTGAATGTTATTCAACTCAGCGTAGCGCCTTTACGTCAGCGTCGCGAAGACATCCCATTACTCGCAAATTATTTATTAGAAAAAATTTCCCGCGAAATGCAATTGCCAGCACCTAAATTATCGGCGGCAGCATTACAAACACTTCATGGTTATCACTTTCCCGGCAATGTTCGCGAACTCGAAAATATTCTTGAGCGTGCTTTTACTTTGTGTGAAAACGAAGAAATAGACTCGGGTGACTTGCAACTACAAACTGATGCAAACTCATTTGTTCCATTTGAAAAAGCTGATGTTCCCAGCCATAAAAATCCAACTCAACTTAATACAGAAAACAGAAATAACCGTATAGATTACCCCGCACGTTGCGCAGAATATTCTTCGTTAGATGATTATTTACTGGATGTAGAAAAAGAAATTCTCTGCGACGCACTCGAAAAAGTACGCTGGAATAAAACATTAGCAGCAAAAAAATTGGGGATTACATTTCGTTCGCTGCGTTATAGATTGCAAAAATTGGGATTGGATGATGAATAAAAAAAATCCCGCCGAAGCGGGATTTTAGTTTCTAAACTACCAACATTCAGTTGTAGTATCTGTACTACCACTAAATGCCTGTCTCTTACCAGTTTGATCTAAAATAAAACTAGTGCACCTAGTATCTTTCGTTTGACGTTTCCCACTTACTGGTGTTGCTGTAAGCTTATATGCAGTTGCAGTATGATCTCCTGCCGCCAATTTAATGGCATAAAACTTATTTTCAGAAATAATTCCTGTCGCTGAAGTTACTTCAGTTACAACCTTACATGTTTTTGGAGCCACGGGCTTATATGTACTTTGCTCAGTAAAGCATCGTTGCATGCGCTGGGCTACATCATTCAACATTACTTTCCCATCAGTACGCCCACTTTTTAAAACTTGAGCCATATAACTGGGATAAGCTACGGCGGCTAAAATACCTACGATAGCCACAGTCACCATCAACTCGACTAGTGTAAATCCTAGCTTTATTTTTTTCATTCTCATACCCCATTCCTATTTCAATTGGCGCCATGACATACGCCCATATGCACTTGTGGGTTTTTCTTTTAAAAATCCTGTTATCGAACCTTTATCATTGTTACCGGGCTTGAGTCCACTTCCTACAATATCAACTGTTTTCGTATCAAAAATTGCAATCAAACTACCTAAAATAACATTATCAAGTACATGGTTCGCATGAGTGCCTAACAAATCATAACCTACAAATTTATCACCAACACCCGTCAACTCCATCAACCACCCGGAACCACCATAATCACACTGATTCGATGAAGGGATAAAAGTATTAATCAATACACGATCGTAAAGGAGTAAAGGTTTAGCGATTATTCGTTCACCAGTTGCCGTAGAACCAAACTTCAAATCTAAAAACCAACCTTTTTTTGCTGTAGCGCTCGTCCAATCCACTGCCAAAACCCCTGTACTTGGTGTTTTATCATTAATGATAGTACGCTGACCATTCGCTTCCGCGCTTATTGTTTTTTGGTGCAATATGGTCGCACGGTTTGAAGTAGTCAGTGCAGCAATGTAGACACCTGAATCCAGAATACCGTATATCGTTTGAGTTTGAGTAGTTGTTTTATCGGTAGACTCACTTAATTTACCAGTTCCGAAATACACCATATTCGAAGGGACTGCTGGGGTATCAGATGTTAACTTCACTGCATTTTTACCAATTGTCGGTGCTGCAGTAATTGGTTGAGGTACGCCAGATGGGTCTATTACTTTAATTAATGGTAAAGGAGCAGTAGTAGTTCCATAAGCTACTTTCCAGCCTGTAGCAGATGTTGATGTAAGATCAAACTTCCACATATTACCCATAAGATCTCCCGCGTAAGCATAGGTATAAATACCATTCCCGTCAGGAATTAAAGAAACTCCTGAAAGGCCATTTGCTAATAAATCACCAGTGCTCATTTTTGCTTTTGTATCAACAACGGTAGTGCTTGAGGGGGTTTCAAGATTTATCGCAATTAATTTTGCATAGCCATTTATGCTATTCCCGCCATTGCCAAATATAACGTTCCAACTGCTTGAGCCAGCGGCTGCAGCGGTAGGTACAATAAATATTTTGCCATTATTAAAACCTAAATCATTTCTATCACTAAAAGCCGTATCAGTATGACTAATATCAAAAATAACTTTGGGGGATGTTGGGGTTGTAACATCAAGCGCAAACACGCCTCTGCCACCTGCCCCCATGGAGCCGACTACAATAGTGTGCCAAGACTTTGTCGATTCGCCCGCCAGCTTCACATAAGCATCTCCTACTGTAACTGAGCCATCTACCACATATTGATGATCAAATGGAACTGCACTTAACCCTGCCAACTTGCTGTAAGCTCCACGGGGAATATAAGCAAATATCTCGTCACCCGTTTGGCCATTGAACGCGTGCAACATGCCATCGTTGGCACCAACATATAGCACCGGAGTCCGAGCTTTTTTTGTTACATTCACGTAGGCAGAATAGGTAGCAGAACCATAATCGGAAGGAAGTTCCTCATAATGTTGAGTATCTTGGCCAGCGAGAGCGGGTGTTGAATTTACAATATCACCTAGCATAGCTGTTCGATTTCTGAGCGATCCAGACTTAACAGCCCCTGTAGTTGTGTCTTTAACTATTTCGTCTGCAGCGCTACCTAACAGCCAACCGTATCGCTTAGCGGCATTAGTTTCTCCACTGTCCCCGCTCACCTTGAGATATGAGCGTAATGCGCTTGAATCTGAACTCATCGCACTAAATACAGTAGTGGATAAATTGACGAGTGACCTGGTCGCACCTCCATCGTAGGTATAAATAGTACGAACTGATGTTCTAGTTAGCTTGTTATCCGTAGTCCACTGAGGTGTTAATTGTGTTGAGCCATCTGGAAGAATTTTGTAAGCCGAAATTTTGCCTGACCAATCAGTACTACTGAAAATTGCTTGGTAAACCAGAGTATCTGAATCCAAACGTGTGGAACTCGAAGCTGCTGTGGCTGAAGCCACAACTGATTTGGTGATTTTGTCCAAGGCAGTTTTTAAACTTGCTTTCAATTTCCGCGGATCTGTGGCAAAAAAGTAATTTGCCGGTTGTGAAGCAGCTATACTCGCTACCGTAGCAGAGTCATCGTCATAACCACCCCATTTGGCAGCGTACTTCAGGGGGTCTTCCAAAGGTTTGTCTGTCGATGAACCTAATGTGTAGGTTTGTGATTGTGATGTCTTTGTACTTGCTGTAGTACAGGGAGATGACGTCGTACACCCAGATCCAGGCTGATCAAGAATAAAACCTTCAATACCGGAGTAAACTTTAAAGCCATCGCTTGTAGTACCGCTTAAAACGTAACCAAATCCCATCTTGTCATTAGTAGACTCTGCTGCGACATAAGTTGTAATGGTTACTGTACCTGCAGTTGGGCTGACAACGTATTTTATTGTACCCCACATATCTTGGTCGAAGTCACTGCCTTGCTCCATATCTTCCCAATCTACATACAATGTACCAGTTGTGTTTGTTTGAGCCACTATCTTGAAATCTACAATGGCGCAACTACTCGCGATTTTTTGTGTTCTATCGAAGTAAGACGACGTATTTCGGCAGGCGGGAATAATAGTGAATGTGCGTAGATCTGTAGTGGACACAGGATTAACTCTCACTGTAACTTTAGGTGTCGCTGGCGCCATAGCGACTGCAAAGGTTTTTACCTTCCGCACCTCCGTGTTGCCATTGATAACCGCTGAGGCTATGCCGGTAGATCGGGCGTGATAAGCCAAGCCTGCCATTTGATAACCGCCCTCAAGCCGAGGCGCCTCCGGGCATATTCCCGAAATACCAGAAAGGTTAGCGACATCTTTTGCAGTACACAGCTCATCGTTATTTGAAGAAGTTTTACCAGTGAAAAATTTATTTCCAGTTTTTATACCTTCAGCGTTGCCAACTATGTCGGTTTTTGCACTGATCGCCCCCGTATTTGGTAAACCTATACTACTAGATGCGTCGAATTCATCAGTATCATAGGACGTTACGGATGCATTAAACATTAGGACATTTAAAGGTGCACAATAATTGCCATTGGGTGCAGTGCTTATAGGGTCAGACCAAGGTGCTGAATATAAACCCGGGATATAACTTGTGTCTGATGTAAAATACTTTTCTGTAGGTTGGGGCGTTGTACCACCAGCTAAGTAACGCAATGACTCCAAATAGATTTCAGCTTGCGGATTCCCCCAATTACTGCATCTACCATTGTCAAAAAATGCACGGGGATAATTGTTACTAGCAGTATTAGTACCGATAGAACCAAACCAACCACAGTTGTCGCTGCCTGTAGGTTCCTCAGGTTTAACATACCAAGGCCTATCGCTGCCTACCAGGCTTGGCCTACCCATGTACAGTCCGGACGTGGTGTCGTAGCCATATATCCTTAATAAACTAAGAGTGTTAATAATGTTATTGGTTGATGGCGTTTTGAACTGACCAGTAGCCGCGTTAATTTCATCGTCGAGCGTACCAATACCTTTACGCAACACCCCTCCAGACTTGCTTTTAGCGTAAGAGCCAGTCATTAAACCGAACAAAATGGCTGCTTTTTGCTTCTCTGTAGTGTTATCAGGTTCATATTTAGTATTGCCATATTCTTGCAACAAACCTGTTGGCTTTTGGGTTGTACCGTAGGCAGTACATCCTTCATCATCACCAATACGACCGGTAACACAGGTTTGAACTCGTGCAACATAAGTACTGCTGCCTACCGCATCCGATTTCGGATTGCCGGATGCTGCGTTCAATCCGCTTTTACTTGCATCGTTACCGTTCGATATTACTGGATTTTCTGACGATTTCCACCATTTGCACTGCCAACGCTCATTATTGGCCCACAAAGAATAATCACCTTGTGCAACCTTTATAAGAGGAGCGTCTTTAGAGTCTTGCGAGTAAGTCGACGTACTATCTGTTGTATTGCATAACGTAATACCGCTAGAACTATAAACTGCGGTTGGCACTAAATCTTTTAAATCACTTCCCTTATAAAATTTTGCAAACGAATGCGTATCATTCGGTAGGTAAGAACGCTCAAGCACTGTTTCAGTTGTTGTATCTGATGTTGCTACACGGAGACCGCCGTAAAGAATTTTACGAATTGCATCTATACGGGTCATCGTTGCCCAATTTAAAAAATTGCCGCTCCACATATTAACGCAGGTTTTGCCTGCAGTAGTAGATGGTTCAAAACGCTCTTTACCAGATGTCGTGTTATATGTGTAACACCTATTGCTATCAAAATAACCAAAATAATTGTAACCGTGCACGTAGGTTGTATCAGCGTTGCCATCTGTAATGGAGAGACCATAATTTCCGTTAGGCGTTGTTCCATCAGCTAGAAACTGACGCGAATCGGTAATATCGGCGTAATCGTCATAAAGCCTAAAATAAAGCTGATGGTCTTTTGACATATTCAGCATCAATAAAGGCTGAACCTGCGCAGATAAAAATACAGGTTTTTGCGCAGGCGTACCTGCATTTACATGAGATACAGTAGCTAGCAGTAATAACGCCGATATTATCGATGCACCTGCTTTAACAAGGTTACTTACACGATCAATTGTGCATTGCATGGTGAACTCCATAAAGTATCAGTTAGCGATAGACGTGGATTGCAAAACCACCTCAGAATCAGTGGTGCCGCCTACCCCACGGCTGGTTACACGGTAGTACAATTTATCTTCTTGAGGACTACCAGCGTCTATGCCACCGCCCTGGTTTGCAGTATCAAAAGGGACAATAATTTTTTCAATTACGTAACGTGGTTGTTCCGCAACATTAGATATGGTGTTGTCGGCCAACTTGATGCTGTTTGTAGCTCTTTCCCAGTCAACTTTTTCCCACAAGGCTGGGCGTTTGACTGTCGCATTAAGATTTAAATTTTCAAAATATCCGTTCGCATTAGGTACAGCTACACCACTTAACCCTGTGCTAACCAACTCCCCCGCCCTAAGCCCGGCTTCCGCCGATTGGAATGCTAAATTACGATCACGCATATTACCCGCCATTCGCTCTTGTAAATCACTACCCCTAATGGAAGCTAGTCCAATAATAGTGAGCAACAACATCATAATGAGACCGATAATAAGGACCGCACCCGCTTCCTTATCTGGCAATTTAATTTGAACTCTCATAAAAACCTCATATCTCAATATCTACTATTTCGGAGTCGCTTGGAGCATCACTCCAAACGACTCCGAACTCCGATTGTGGCGGTAAATACTTGACGTAAACGAAGATCATTAGGATCAATAGGCGATGGATTTTCAGCAGTATTAAAAGTGTATTTTTGTTTTTCAGAAGTTACATTATCTTCAATACTTGCGACCAAAAGCTCAATGCGTACCGCAACAACCCTCTCCCATTCAGTGGCACCAACAGCACCCGCATTTACATATTTGTCTGGAATCAAATCAAAACCAGCATTTGTATCAATTCCGTACTTGATACTCATTTTTTCAACGCCTTCCAGAAGCTCCACGGGTGCAGCATTATTAATTTTTTGCCAAAGACTAGGGCGCTGGGAAGTAGAAGCACCGGGCGCAATAAAATAAATAGTATTTGATGCCAACAATAATTCTGCTCCAGCTTTAAAAACTGAATTCCTCTGTGTACCCCAACTCGTTATTGCGTTGCCAGGTGATCCACCAGCGGTATGTGAGATTAAACCCGCACCTGTAATATCTGTTATTTGAAAAACGCTAGACTTTACACAATCAGTTACGACTGCTATGTCGTTTACACAGAAACCACTTATTCTGTCTGTTGCCCCACAAGCTCCCGCCTCAACACTTGTACTTGAGGCTTCTATACTAAGAGTTGTAGCAGTGCTATTTGCAATGACCTTTGCACCACTTCCGTTAGCGCTACGTACAATAATAACGTCAGTAAGAGGTATAGGTATCGGTGTAAGGCCGGAAGGAACTGTTTCTGCCGTGTAGCCGCGTATGTATTCACTAAAGTTATATCTAAAATCAGTCGATGTATTTAATGTATTGGTAATATTTTTACTCTGACCTTTTATGGGGTTTGAATCACAACCCATAAATCCCCCCATACGTATATCACGCGATATGAAGTCAATCGCCAAGCGCCCAGTTTCTTGTACACGCGAAAGTGCATTTTGGGACGAATAAACTGTTTTACTGGATAAAAAAACTTTGATCACGCCCGTTAACAAAATCAAACCTAGCGTAATAGAAATCATTAACTCTACGAGCGAAAGCCCTTTTTGGTTTTGCATAATTTATAAACACTCATATCGAGGTTGAGTAAATAAGTTCTGTTGTTGCTTCAGAGTTTAAAGTAGCAGCGCCGAATAGTTGTTCATCGTCCCATTTGATAGAAAGCACGCATACATGGGTAGCAATCGTGCACACAATTTTTCCTTTTCCTCCAGGGAGGTCACGGCCTATATTTGCTCGCCATGTAGTGACATCTGCGCTTGCCATGCCATTTCCGCTGGGAGCCGCGTCATAATCACTGGTACTGTAAGAAGCTATATTGACGGCGTTTTTGCCCCGATTAATGCGTATTCGATCCGCTATATCGTAAGCATATATATTTGCTTGAGAACGCATGTATGCAGCTTGATTGAACTGCAGTGATCGGGTTTGCAAAGTAGCCATTGCGAGTAAAGACGTTGATAAAATTAACACCGTAACGGCAATTTCAATCAACGTAGAGCCGCCGTGTGATTTTGCTAAATTCATCAATAACCCCTTTTACCTAAGGACATGCTGTTTTAGTTGAGTTATTCATTCCCGCCAATCCAATCGTAACTTTGCTTTTGGATTGGCCTGTACAACCTGTTATAGACACCTCAAATACGCGAGGTGATACATCTGAGGTATTTACACGTGCAAGCATGCCGATACCTGTAAAGCGGATATAATTAATAGCAGTTGCGCCTGCCGCTGTGATAACTGCTTTCTTATTCAGATCATTCCAATTGCGCAGAGGCGTCGTTACCGTGGGATCAGCACTATCGGATGCAGCACCGTCTTCAAACACCAGCCACCCTTTAGCCCAATCGCCGCTTGTTAAACATGTTGTGCCATTAGTGGAGGGGCAGAGTGAAACTCTTTTTCCTCGCTTCACTGCTTCTTGACGAGCGAAATTGATAGCAGCAACTAAGTCACTACCTAATGTGAGTGAACTACTGTTAATAATTTGTTTGGTAAAACTTGGAATGGCGAAACCGAGAACTATTCCAAGAATTACAAGTGTTATCAGTAGCTCAATTAAAGTGAACGCTTTTTGGTTTTTAAACATGATGCATTACTCATTAAAATCGGTTCAAGCGCCTAGACGAAACTTTTGCTAGCGATTATATTAACCAAACCTTAACACAGGTGATTTATGGCCGCGTCTATCTTCTGACATGTGGTCATCAAGGATGAATGAGCGGCTCTAAAGCTTCTCAACAAAATCAAATATATTTCCACGGAGGGAATACTATGCGTTCTTCTGGCTTTACTCTTATTGAGCTACTCACCACCATTTCCATTTCTGCAGCTCTCTTAACAATAGGCATCCCCAGCGTCTCAAAGCAAATCCAAAATTCTCGTGTTGAAACTGCAATGCTAAGTTTGCAGGAGTCATTGCAATTAACTCGTGTCAGCGCAGTTTCTACCAATAAGCGAGCAACTATTAGTAACTTAAAGAAATGGGAAGAGGGCTGGGAAGTTTTTATTGATTTAAATAACAATGGAATTCGCGAGCCTAATGAAGATGCCATAAAAAAATATGAGAAGCTTAAAGGTATTCGCATTAGCACCACTGAGCCCGTCAAAACTTATGTTTCTTATATTGGAACTGGCGAAGGCACAAAAGCTAACGGCAAAACAGGCGGTGCATTCCAGGCGGGAACTTTTACTATTTGCCCGGAAGCCAAAGGAGCTGGATATGAATTAACACTAGCGCGCGGAGGTCGTGTTCGGAAGAGTGATATAACCGAACGAGAATGTGAAGCCAAACGTTAGATATTAAGTAGGGCTCTCAGAATTAATTTATTGTCGCAACGCTTTTGGCAGAGAAAAACTTATTGTCTCAGGAGTGCCATCCATTTCTTTTGGTATGGTTGCGCCGCAGGCTTGTAATTTTTCTATAACCTGCTTAACCAATACTTCTGGTGCGGATGCACCTGCTGTGATACCGATTGATTTTTTTTCATTAATCCAGATTGGATTAATATCATCGGGCCCGTCAATTAAATAAGCTTCTGTTCCACAACGTTCAGCTAATTCTCGCAAGCGATTTGAATTGGAGGAATTTGGTGAACCTACAACTAAAACCAAATCGCATTCCAGAGCCAATTGGCGTACGGCGTCCTGACGGTTTGTTGTTGCGTAGCAAATGTCGTCTTTGCGTGGACCTTTAATATTTGGGAATTTTTTACGCAACGCGTCAATTACTTTTGCAGTGTCATCCATGGACAGAGTTGTCTGTGTTACATAGGCTAATGCATCAGGATTTTTGACTTGCAAAGAATTAACATCCGACTCATCTTCAACTAAATATATTTCGCCGCCCCTACTATTATTATATTGCCCCATGGTTCCCTCAACCTCGGGGTGACCTTCGTGGCCAATTAAAATACATTCACGCCCCTCGCGACTGTAGCGGGCAACTTCTATGTGGACTTTAGTTACTAATGGGCAAGTTGCATCGAAAATTTGTAAGCCGCGATTTTCTGCTTCTTTACGTACCGCTTTTGAAACACCATGGGCGCTAAAAATTAAAATGACATCGTCTGGAACTTGACTCACTTCCTCGACGAAAATTGCCCCCCGCTCACGCAAACTATCAACAACAAACTTATTGTGAACAACTTCGTGACGAACATAAATAGGTGCACCAAACACGTCGAGCGCGCGATTCACGATATCAATTGCACGATCAACACCGGCGCAAAAGCCGCGAGGATTGGCGAGTTTAATTTCCGTCATGACATACCTATTTATTTAAGCAAAAATATTTACAGCAATTTAATTAGCAATTTGAAATACTAATTAATGGACCTGGGCAGGTTCAATTTTTAATATTGCCACTTCGAAAACAATATCGCGACCCGCAAGTGGGTGATTAAAGTCTACCGTGACTACATCATCGTTAAATCTTTTCACAACGCCAGGCAATTCGGTTTTTTGTGCATCCGCAAACGATAAAACCAAGCCTTCCTCTAACTGCAAACCAGCCTCAAATTGCCCACGAGGAATTTCTTGAACATTATTTGGATTGCGCTGACCAAAACCATGCTCAGGCTTAATGACCATAGTTTTACGATCACCTTCTTGTAAACCAAAAATTGCTTGCTCAAAACCTTGTAACAAATTTCCGTCACCTACAGTAAAAGTTGCTGGCTCCTTTTCGAAATTTGAATCAATTAATTCTCCATCCTGCATACGCAATGCAAAATGTAAGGTAACACGAGTACCCGGGCCTAAGGTTAAATTACGCATGGTTTTTCCTTTCTTAAAATGCTGCCACTTTATTACGCGAAATGTCTCACTTCACCAGCACCATCGACATTCTCTACGCAACGCAAACAAACTTCTGGATGCTTGCTGTTTGTTCCTACATCCGCGCGATGATGCCAGCAGCGCGCGCATTTTGGATGATCAGATTTTTTCACCGCAACGAATAAGCCGGAAACATCTGTTATCTCACCTTGATTATCTACAGATGCTCTATCATCCAAAGTGCGAATTTCAGCTGTCGATGTAATCAACACAAATCGCAACTCATTAGCGAGTTTTTGCAATTCCGTTTTCAATTTTTCATCGCAATATAAAACTACTTCTGCACCTAAAGATCCGCCAACTTCACCTGAACCACGTTTGGCTTCAAGCACTTTGTTCACAGCGTCTTTGACTTGCGCAATTAATTCCCAGTAGCTATCGCTAAATGTATCCGCTGAAACTTCAGGTAATTTATACCATTCTGTAAGGAATACATTCTGATCACGCGTTCCGGCAATTGTTGGCCAAATTTCATCAGCGGTAAAACTTAAGATGGGCGCAATCCAGCGCACCATTGCCTCAATGACATGCTGCAATGCAGTTTGTGCGGAACGGCGCGCAAGCGAATCACCTTTTGTGGTGTATTGGCGATCTTTAATGATATCGAGATAAAAACCGCCCAACTCCACAACACAAAAGTTATGCAGCTTTTGATAAATTAAATGCAATTGATAAGAGTCATACGCATTGATAATTTCTTTTTGCAATTCCGCTGTGCGGCCAACGATCCAGCGATCAAGTTGCAGCATATTTTCAATAGCTACTGCATCCGTCGCCGGGTTAAATCCGCTGAGATTCGATAAAATAAAACGTGCAGTATTGCGAATACGACGATAAGAATCCGCAGTGCGTTTTAGAATTTCGTCGGACACACTCATTTCTGTACTGAAATCTGTGGCAGCAACCCAAAGACGTAAAACATCTGCCCCCAAATCATTCATCACTTTTTGCGGTGGGATTACGTTGCCGATGGATTTCGACATTTTGCGACCTTGCGCATCTACAACAAAACCATGAGTCAATACGGTTTTATAAGGTGGAACATTGTTCATCGCCATGGATGTTTTCAGTGATGATTGGAACCAACCGCGATGTTGATCCGAACCTTCCAAATATAAATCGGCGGGGAAACGCAAACCCTCACGCTGTTCAAGCACTGCATAGTGTGTAACGCCTGAGTCAAACCACACATCCAACGTATCGGTAACTTTTGAATATTGTTCTGCTTCAGCGCCGAGCAATTCTTTTGGATCCAAATCAAACCAGGCATCAATTCCGCTTTGTTCAACTTTTTTCGCGACCGCTTCAATTAATTCGGATGTTTTTGGATGCAACTCTTGCGTTTCTTTGTGAACAAATAATGCGATTGGCACGCCCCAGGTGCGCTGACGGGAAATACACCAGTCAGGAGATGTGGCGAGCATTGCATCGATACGTGCTTTGCCCCAATCCGGAACCCATTGCACGCTATCAACTGCTTTCGCAACTTGATCGCGCAAATTATTTTTGCTCATGCTGACAAACCATTGTGGTGTCGCACGGAAAATTAATGGAGTCTTGGTTCTCCAGCAATGCGGAAAGCTGTGCGTAATTTTACCTTGCGCAAGTAATGCATTTTTTTCGATTAATAATTCGATAACTTTTTCATCGACTTTGTAAACGTGATCGCCCGCAAAAATTTCTACGTTTGGACGATAGTAACCATTGTCGTCGATGTAATTGAGCGTACCGATTCCGTATTTAACACCAACACTAAAGTCGTCCGCGCCGTGATCGGGCGCAGTGTGTACAAAGCCAGTACCGGCATCGGTTGTTACGTGATCGCCTAATAAAATTGGAACCTGGCGATTGTAAAATGGATGCTGTAGTTTTAAATTTTCCAGCGCAGCGCCTTTCACGCGACCAACGATTTTATGCTCGCCAACTTTTGCACGACCTAAAACATTGCTAACCAGAGTTTCGGCAATTAACAAACGAGAATCTTCAAGTTGAACCAGAACATAATCAACCTCAGCACTCGCACTTACAGCCTGGTTTGCAGGCAAAGTCCAAGGTGTAGTTGTCCAGATGACAAGAGCAATATCGCCCTCGCCTTCAAGATTTTCTATAACATTTTTTATTGCCACTTGATCGACAAATGAAAACTTAACATCAATCGAAAAAGATGTTTTATCTTGATATTCAACTTCCGCTTCTGCCAATGCAGAGCCACCCACAACGCTCCAATACACTGGCTTGAAACCTTTGTGTAAATGTCCATTCTTAGCGATTTTTCCAAGTGAACGAATAATGTCGGCTTCGAATTTAAAATCCATAGTGAGATAAGGTTTATCCCAATCCCCTAATACACCTAAACGAATGAAGTCGGCTTTCTGCCCTTCAACTTGTTTCGCAGCGTATTCGCGACACTTTTGACGAAATGTCTTTACATCAACTTTATCACCGGCTTTGCCAAGTTTTTTCTCAACGTTGTGTTCAATAGGTAAACCATGACAGTCCCAACCTGGAACGTAAGGCGCATCAAAACCGCTGAGCGTTTTGCTCTTAACAATAATATCTTTGAGGATTTTGTTAACCGCGTGACCAATATGGATATCACCGTTCGCGTAGGGCGGGCCATCGTGCAAAATAAATTGTTCACGACCTGCACGTGCGGCGCGAATTTTTTGATACACATTATTTGCTTGCCATTGCTTAAGCATTTCCGGCTCACGCTGAGCCAAATTTGCTTTCATCGCAAAATCGGTGTTTGGTAAATTCAATGTTGCTTTGTAATCTGTCATCACGGTCAACTTATCTACACTATATATTTGAAATTTAAGTTATGAGTTGTCTTTGCGGCCGATCAAACCAGCCATTTTTGGAATAGTCACCAACACTACCAACGCCAAGAGTGTGCAAAGAATGGCGGATGATTCGCGCCCTAACCCTGCTGCGACACCTATGGCTGCGGTCAACCAAATTCCCGCTGCAGTAGTTAAACCTTTAAGATCTTTTTCAGCATCGCCTTTTAAAATCGCACCGGCACCGAGAAAACCAATACCAGAAATAATCCCTTGCATGATGCGGCTTAAATCAGCTTCAGCGATCACACCTGCTTGCTGTGGAATTAATACAAATAATGCAGCGCCAATACAAACCAACATGTGCGTTTTAACACCCGCTGATTTACCGCGCTGTTCACGCTCAAAGCCAAGTAATCCACCCAGCAATGCCGCCATTAATAAGCGCAAACTTACACGCGTTAATTCTGTTACATCTTTTAAGTCAGAAAATTCTGATGCGATTGTCGCACCGATTTGTTCCCAGATTCCGCCCATAAAAGCCTCTTCAAACTTAAGGATTAAAAAATGCTTTTGCCTGGCTGATATCGGTTTGTAGTTGCGCTTTTAATTCATCAAGTGATGCAAATTTTTGTTCATCGCGTAATTTATGACGAAATACTACATCGATAACAACACCATAAATATCGCGCGAAAAATTAAACAAATGCACTTCCAGTAACGGTTTTTTTAAACCGTTTACAGTTGGACGCACACCAATGTTCGCGACACCTTGTACTTGTGTTCCGTCTTTAAAAATTGCGGTTACCGCAAACACGCCATGCAATGGAGAACGATATCGACGCAGATCCACATTTGCCGTTGGCACACCCAATTGACGACCAAGTTGTTTGCCGTAAACGACACGACCATAAATACCGTAGGGTTTGCCTAATAGCTTTTCAGCTTCTGCAAAATCACCGGCTTCAAGTAGGTGACGAATGCGAGTGCTGCTTACACGTTTTCCATCAATCTCTAACGTGTGTGTATCTGTCACCTCGAAACCAAGTTCAGCGCCTTTAATTTGCAGCAATGCGAAGTCACCTTTGCGATCACAACCAAAGCGAAAATCATCGCCGACGACTAAATGTTTTATCGCTAAACCTTGTACCAAAACCCGATCAATAAATTGCTCTGCAGAAAGGCTGCGCAACTCTTGGTTGAAATGCAAGCACAACACTTTATCAACGCCAGCAGCCCACAGGGCTTCCAATTTTTCGCGCATACGCATCAAACGTGCGGGCGCTTTATCGCCCGCAAAAAACTCATGCGGCTGTGGTTCAAATACGATGACTACCGCTGGTAAATTTTTCTCGCGAGCCACCTGAATTAGCTGGCGCAAAATAGCCTGGTGCCCGAGGTGAACACCATCGAAGGAACCAATCGTTGCTACACAACCTTTGTGTTCAGGGCGCAGATTATGCAATCCGCGAATAAATTCTCGTTGCGCTAAGTACACGACTTTGGGTTACCTGTTAACCGTATTTAAAGGGCGAGAAGTATACAGGAGCCATGCTCCCTGCTGTTAATGTGGGGCGCGAAAATCTTTTGGTCTAAAACCCGCAATACCTAACCCGATGATGTAGGACAAACCACCTGCTACACAAAGCACTAGCAAGGAAAGCACGCGTTCAACAATACCCCAGTGGGCCCAGCCATCAAGATAGTAAGAGCCCGCAACCAGAACGATCACCATGAGCGCATTTGCCAAGCCATAACGCAGCCAGATTTTCAACCAACCAGCAGATGGTACGTAGACATCACGCTTGCGCAAACCGCGATACAGCAAAATCACGTTCACATAGGCAGCAAATGCCGTAGAAATTGCCAAGCCAACATGACCAATTTGCCAAAGATTGTGCAAGGGATAAACGATAATTGCTTTTAGCGTGATGCCGCAGCCTATCGCAATCATCCCAACTTTGACCGGGGTTTTAACATCTTGTCGAGCAAAATAACCAGGCGCAAGAACTTTAATTAACATAAATGCCAATAAACCCAACACGTAAGCCTGCAGACTGTATGACGACATGATTGCCGAATATTGATCAAATTTACCATGCTGAAAAAGCGTAAAAATAACCGGCTTGGCCAAAATCACTAAGGCCAATGTTGCTGGCAAAGCGATTAACACAATCATGCGCATCGCCCAATCCAGCGTTTTGCTAAAAGCCTCTATCGAATCCGTCGCATGCAATCGCGACAGGCTCGGCATAATGACTGTACCAATCGCCACCGCGAAAATACCCAACGGCAACTCCACCAGCCGATCCGAATAATAGAGCCAGGTAATACTGCCTTCCGGTAGCCAAGATGCAGCAATAGAGTCAACCAGCGTATTAATTTGGCTAATAGACACACCGAAAATAGCAGGCGCCATTAATGCCAAAATGCGCCGAACCCCTGGGTCTTTCCAATCAATTTTCGGTGCGGGCAACAAATGCATTCGTTTCAGATGCGGAGCCTGAAACGCCATGGATAAAACGCCCGCCAACAACACGCTCCACGCAAGCGCGAAAGGTACTGACCCTATCATGGGGGCGACAACTAGCATTGCAAAGATAGACACTATGTTCAGCAATACGGGCGTAAATGCAGACAGGGCAAAGCGATCATAACTGTTAAGAATTGCGCCCATAAATCCGCTGAGGGAAATCAACATCAAATAAGGAAACATGATGCGGATAAGCGACGTGTATAAATCGAATTTTTCAGGGTCGGACCTAAAGCCGGGAGCAAAAGCAGCCCCCAAAACAGGTGCGCCAACAACACCTAAAATCGTGACCACAATGAGCGTTGAACCCAAGCAGCCGGCGACGCGATCAATCAAATTCTTTAAGGCTTGTTGCGAACCCTTGGCGCGATACTCCGACAACACAGGAATAAATGCTTGCGAAAACGCACCTTCAGAAAATAAGCGGCGGAAGAAATTCGGAATTCGAAATGCGGCATTAAATGCATCGGCCTCGCTACCTGCTCCAAGAAAGTACGCCTGCAACTGATCGCGAGCCAAACCTGTGACGCGCGACATCATCGTCATGGAGCCGGTGATAGCACTTGAACGCAGCAAACTGCGCTTGGGCGGAGGTTCGTTCAGTGGAGCGGAGTCAGACACACAGATTCCCAAATTAATGACGGTTAAAGACCGCGCATTATCCATGGTCTGGCAGAGAAGATACAGCGTGGATTATGCTCAAGCGCTCTGACTTTTTATCCC
>Ga0247736_10000302_pt1 | contig 17571 bp, 3 predicted proteins | sample UWRJL193509B2_FD_180935 | JGI IMG/M metagenome (GOLD analysis project Ga0247736, IMG submission 180935) | Plant litter microbial communities from Arlington Agricultural Research Station in Wisconsin, United States - UWRJ-L193-509B-2 | ecosystem: Environmental > Terrestrial > Plant litter >...
ATTTGGTACTCCTTTAAATTCAGCAGGATAATCCTGTTTTACTGTTGTTGAGTAGGTTTGTGGTCCGCGGATAATGTATCCTTTACCCACGATCATATTACTGTTTTTATTGGTTACTACCCAGTTGGTACCACTGTAACCCATGTATTTATCAGCCAGTGTCAGACTTGAAACATCCACAAGTTTTTGAGGGCTTACCGGTGTTGACCAGTATACGAAATCGCCTCTACGGATTTGTGGGGCAATACGCTTGTAAGTGATATTTCCTGAGTTCACCGCATTGTTGTTGACCTGAACAAGACTTGAATTATTCTCGAATGTCAGTGATGCTGTTGGCGAAACGGTAAGTTCGTTTACAATATTCAAAGTACGGCTTGAAGGCACTGAGATTGCTATTCCCGGATTAATTGTAAGCGAACAGGCTGTTAAATCCGAAGATACTGTAAAGGCTGCATTAATAATGGCGGCTTTTGTGGCATCTGGTGCACCTTTTGACCATGAACCATTCCAGGTTGTTGATGAATTATCTGCAATTACAACATTTGGAGATGTCGCAGAACTACAGCTGCCATTACTTACAGCAAATGTATATGTTCCAACGGCAAGACCTGTAACCGTATAAGTATTTCCTGAGCCAGTCGTTGCAACTGTTCCCGGATTCCTTACTAATGTCCAGCTTCCTGAAGGTAAATTAGTTAAAGTTACACTTCCAGTATTTGTACATGTAACATCAGTTGGTGTTCCTGCTGTTGGTGTTGTTGGTAATGGATTTACCGTTAATAAAACCTGATTAGAAATTGTACTGCAAGTATTACTTGTTACTGTACAACGTACGTAATAACCAGAATAGGTAACCGGAACATTTGTTAGAGACAAACTTGCCGTATTATGACCTGAAACTCCGGCAGCACCATTTGTTAACGCCCATGGTCCTGATGCACTTGTGCTATATTCCCATTGATAAGTTGGGCTTGAAGCCGAAGTTGTAATCGTAAAGCTTCCGTTTTGTCCTTCACATAATGGAAGGGGTAATGGTTGTTGTGAAATAACCGGTAATGCGTTTACTGTGATTGCAGGTGATGATGATGCAGAAGTTGCAGTACAGCCATTTCCATTTGTGTAATTAACAGTTACTGTTTTACTGCCTATTGTTTTATATATCAAGCTTACATAATTATCTGCTGAAGTTCCTCCGCCAGCGATTGTATAATCAGTTACTGCAACACCAGGCAATCCCCAAACATAATTCGACATTCCCAGTTGCGTTGTATAAGTAACTGTAGTACCAACACAAGTTGATGTTCCTGATAATGGTGAAAAAGTAGGCGTTGGTAATGCATTAACTACTACTGCCACTGCGTTTGATGTTGCTGTTGATGAACATGCTCCAGTAATAACAACATCATAATTACCTGCATTTGCAGCCAGCGGATTTGTTAAAGTAAGGGTATTTGTACCTTGTCCGGAAATTACACCACCATTACTAAGCGCAACGCCTGCTCTTCTCCAGGAGTATGTTAAACCAGATCCTGTTGCCGCAACTGTAATTGTACGCACACCTGCACCAGAACATACAGCCGCAGGAGCAGTTGGCTGTGTTGTAATAACAGCTGATGTCATATCGACTAAAACTGGCGTAGAAACAACGGAAGAAGATCCACAAGTTACAGTAGCACGATAATATGTTTTAGTTGTTTGTGAAGTTGTAAATTTAGATTTTGAATTGGCTGAATCCAGGTAAGTAATAACAAGATCATCAATACTATGTTTATCTTTTGATCCACCTGTACGGGCTGAGAATTTAAATTTCCATGTAGATTTATTCGCGGCAGCATAACCAGGTAATAGCAGTTTTGAAACCACTGTGATCATTGTTCCTACAGAATTTTCGATACTCAATGTTAAATATCCATCAGTGTCAACATATAAGTTAACATTTCTAAATGTAGCCGTTCTTAAATTGAAAGGCGCATTTATTGCTGTATTAAAAAGAGAAGTATTATTGTATAAAACTCTAATTCGGCTTCCATCAGCAACGCCTTCATTATCATAAGTGTCAAATTGTATAATAAGTCCTGATCCTTCTCCACTTTCTCCACCTCCTGGAGTCGCTGGTAAATTATCACCGTAGCTTAAACTCATTCCATCGGCACCAACATTGCCCCCATCTTGTATTCTATATTTGAAAGTTGCAGTGAAGGGGGTTATATTATCAGCGTTTGCTTTATCTATCAAAAATCCACCATTATGACCATCTAAATCCTTATCTGTTAAAACTACAGCTCCAGCTGTAATTTGTGTATCATTACCACCATATATTGCGATATTTCCGACTTTTGTATTAGATGCCTGATTAGTAGAAAAGTCACTATTGAAGAAAGCAATTGATGGCGTTGCGGCACTTGTCCATGGTGCATTACCCGTCGGAGAGGTCTCCCATAAATATGTTACACCATCACTATATGTACTTCCTAGTGAAAGTGTAAATGGGACATTTGGACAAACAGTTGAGGCATTTGAATTAGTAGTTGTAGTTGCCAAAGAACCTGTACATCCACTCAAAATAGTTAATGTATAATCCTGCATTTGTCCTGTACTTCCACTAACTGCACATGGTGTTGCATTATAGCCGCCAATTCGACCAATTACACGCATTTTTATATTTCCTGTAACCGAAGTAGAAGGAATTTGAATATATACCGAAGCAACTTTTGCATCACCACCTGAAGAATTTCTAATTGAGCCAATTTGATAATATTCATTAGCATCGTCAAAATCACCATCATTATTCCAGTCAAAAAATGCAGAATAATACCCATTTGCATCACCGCCTGTGTTTCCCTTTACAGTAAGCGCATAGTATTGTGTTTTATATACTGATGTAGGAGTATCCGTTGTATAATCATGATATGCGTTTGCAAGTGTAGTTGTTTTATTTAAAGTATTAAATGAAACATTGGTTGTTAGAGCTACTGTCGAAAAGTTCGAACAGGTACTTGTCGCTACATTTATAATTCCTAAACCTGAAGCAAAATAAGATGTGTTAATATTTGTCGCTGCAGAAGTTGTCCCTCCATAAGATCCTGGAAGTACTTGTGTTGCTCCTAATGTTAATGTATTTGCTGTATGAATTGATGCTGTTGTTCCTAAATTTAAATAAGGTCCGGGTGCAATCGTGAAATTTCCACCAGTTACTGCACTATTTAACGTGGCCATTCCTCCTGTTTTATTAACAGAAACAGAACCAGTAGTAGTAAATCCTGAAATATTTTGAGTTCCAGTCCCACTAATTGTAATTGAAGAACCAGATGTAAATGTTCCACTATTTGTAAAATTGCCTCCAAATGTAAGTGCATTATTAGCTGTTGCTAAAGTTGCTCCTGAATTGATTGTTAATGGAATTGATGTATTAAAAACCTTGGCTCCATTCAAAGTTATCGTTCCAGAATTATTAATTATTACTCCACCAGTTCCGGTAAATGGTGTTACCCATTCTACACCAGTATTACGGCTTGAAGCTGTATTGTATTGTAAAGTTGCTGAGCCACCATATGTTGGAGCTACAGATGCTGTTGCAGTGCCTTCCATAGAAAGTACACTATTAACAATTACACCAGTAGTTGTTTTTGTTCCGCTACCAGATAAAGTAAGATTGTTGTATGTGTAAGATCCAACTGTTTGATTTCCAGATCTATTATAATTTACCGTGCCAGTTGATGGAATTAAAGTTCCTCCAGTAATTGTTCCAGCAATATTTATAATTCCTGTACTTGAAAAAGTAATATCATTCCTGTTAGAGTTACCTGCCATCACAATATTTCCAGAAATATTGACAATCCCGGAAGTTATTAATATTTCAGAATCTCTGGTATCAGAACCTGAATCACTCATTGATATTGATGCAGCTGTTAATATTCCGTTTGAAACATTCAAAACACTATTTTTGGTTCCTGTTCCTGTTGGTGCCGATATCGTTATTGCACCAGTAACATTTAAAGTACCAGGCGAATTGATTGTTAATACATTTGAATTAGTTCCCGTATTATTTATTGTCAAATTAGCACATTCAGCTCCCGCTATTGAAATAATCGGTTTGTTTGTAGTATTGAGTATAACGACATCATTTACATTAGTTGGAACTGATGCGGGAGTCCAATTCGAAGCAGTATTCCAATTTGAACTAGTTGCTCCTGTCCATGTTCTTGTTTGTCCAAAGCTAAAACTTGCAACAAAAAACATCCCCAAACAAATCAGTTTCATGCTTGGAATAAAAGTTTTTTCAGTAGAAATTGTAGTAAATAAAAGCTTTACTAATAAAAGTAGTTTTCTAATCATATTGTAGTGGTATTTGTGATTAAATTTTCGAAAAACCTACCAGTATTCTTTAACAAATAAAAAACATTGATATTTAATTACTTACGCATTTTTGATTAGAATGGTTTTTGCACAATAGTGTTAAATTAAATTTTAACATTTTGAAAGCTTTTATTTACAAATGAAATTTTTAAAATAAAAATGCCAAAACCAGTTCAACTTTTTAAAAAAGCTAACTATTTAAATATCAGAACTTTTTAAAATAAAGTAGTCCTTTTAAGATTATTCTAGTCCAAATAAAGTATAAAAAACAGTTTCGTCCAAGTGTTTTATTTGAAAAATTAACTTTTCTCACAAAAAAGAATAAATGTATAATAAACACGTTTTTTAATGTTAAAGAAAAATCTTTCAAAATAAAAAATTGAATTTTTTTCCCTTTATTTATCCTATTTTTTGCACAAAAAAAAGTCCACTTGTAACAACAAGTGGACTTTTGTATGGTTTTAGACCTTATTTTTTTAGAATACTATTTTGTAAGTTTTTGTGACGTTTGTATCTAAAATTACTTTTACAAATAAGACCTGATCAGAAATTTTTAAGTTGTTTATTTTTAAAACAGTATCAGAAACATTAGTCGTTTTATTAACTAATTTTCCTGAAAGATCATAAATGTAAACGGTGGCTATGTTTTCAACAGTAGACGTTATAGTAATTATTTTGTTTTGAACAGCCACTAAAACATTTTTATCAGTTGTTTCAAATTCTCCGTTACCCAAAGTTTTGTTGGTATAACTTAGTACAAAACGATCTGTAAAAGTTCCGGTCATTGTCGAAAAAGTGTAGTCACCTGTTTGTAAATCATAAATAGTATTAGTGACTTTATCTTCAAGATAAATCGCATGATTGCTTAAGTCACCATCTGCGTGATCAATCGAAATTGTAAAATCGCCGGTAATAGTACTTCGATAACCTAGTGGAACTATATCATTATCTGCAAACGGCAAACCGCGACCCTGAATTACATATTTATTCTCATTTCCGATGCTGTAAAAATCTAGATACGGATTACCATCAAATGTTTTACCATCATACATATTTTCAAAATCGTTAGTAGCACCTTCGATGTAACCAATCAGTGTTTGTTTAAAAGCACCTTCAGTATTGGTCATGTTTAACCATACACGATGTTTCTCGACAATAGCGTCATTTGTTGTATTTGTGGTTTTAAAAAACTGACTATTGTTGACTCCGCCTAATCGCATTGAATTGGTAAAAGCAACTGTTCCGGAATTGATAGTGGTTGCAAAAAAGGATTGCCCGGCTCCAATTTTACCTGTTGGAGTACTATTGTTGTTTTGAGGTGTTCCACTTGGTGCCGGTGCAGCAGTAGATACGCCACCTGTTAAATTATAACTGGCATAATCTGCAGAGGTATAACGATAGGCGCCGACCAGATCGACAGAAGTATTATGCGTCCAGAAGTAAAGGGTTCCGCCTAAAAAAGTATTGGCTCCCAAAAATAAATTTGCATCCAGGGCCGAAGGATACGGATTTCCTATTAAATAAAATTTACCTGCAGCTACAGTTTCTCCAAATAAATCGCCATTATTTGGTTTTCCAATAAAAGAAGCCGTGTAAGTGACTTTATTAGTAAGTGAATAAGTTTGAGGAGCACGAATAATATATCCTTTACCAATCATCATGTTGCTGGTTGGGGAAGTAATTACCCAATTGTCTCCATTATATCCCATATATTTATCGCCTAAAGTCAAAGGAGAAACATCAATAAGTCTTTGCGGATTGACAGGAGTTGACCAATACACAAAATCGCCTCTTACAATTGGAGTAGTTGTACGTCTATAAGTAATATCACCTGTATTCAAAGCATTTGTTATTTGTAATAAACTCGCATTATTTTCAAAAATTAAACTTCCTCCATTGTTGGTTAATGAGTTGGTTAATGTTAAAGTATCCAAAGATCCAATTGTAATACTTACTCCCGAATTTACAGTACAGCTACAAGCTCTAATGTCTCCTGCACCACCACCGGCTGAAACAAAATTTCCTGCAAAAACGATATTCTGATCTTCAGTAGGAGTTCCGTTAGACCATGAAGTTGTATAGATATTCGTAGTTACTCCTGATACTACGGCATTTGCAGAAGTCAATGAAGTACAATTACTATTACTAACTGTAAATGTGTAGGTATTCGGCGAAAGCCCGGAAATAGTAGTAGTTGTTCCTGTATAAGGTTCTACAATAGCGCCGGGATATCTTGTCAATATTCCTCCCGAAGGTAATCCGCTTAAAGCAACACTACCTGTAGAAACAAGACATGTTGCATTTGTTATTGTTCCGATGACAGGCGAAGCAGGCAAAGGATATACAACGACATTAAAATTCACTCCGGGATTAGAAGTACAAGAATTTGGATTTGTTACTGTAATAGTTCCATTGTAAGTTCCGGCAAGAGTTCCTGCAGGGACTGTGATTATAATTGGACTTGTAGTTAGTGCTAGATTTGTAATCGGTGCAAAAGTATTAGCAGGAGAAGGACTCCACGTAATACTATAAGTGGTTGCTGAATTTGTTGTTCCGCTGTAAGCTATAGTTGTGCTTTGAGCATTTGCACTCGCACACAAAGGCGCAACAGTACCAAGCGTAATTGTTGGTAATGGATTTACAACGACACTAAAAGGAACACCCGCGCTTGCAACACAAGAATTTGCATTTGCTACAGTCAAAGTTCCGGTATAAGTTCCTGCAGCTGTTCCCGCAGGAACGGCAATAATAATTGGAGTTGCAGGTAATGATGCGTTTACAACCGCCGCAAAACTATTTGTTGGAGAAGTACCCCACGTAATGCTATATGTCGTTGGTGAATTACTTGTTGCAGTATAAGCCAAAGTTGTGTTTTGGGCGCTTGCACTTGTGCAGACAGGCGCAACAGCACCAAGAGTAATTGTTGGTAATGGATTTACAACGACACTAAAAGGAACACCCGCACTTGCAACACAAGAATTTGCATTTGCCACAGTCAAAGTTCCAGTATAGGTTCCCGCAGCTGTTCCGGCAGGAACCGCAATCGTAATTGGAGTTGCGGGTAATGCTGCATTTGTAACCGCTGCAAAACTATTTGTTGGAGAAGTACCCCAAGTAATGCTATATGTCGTTGGTGAATTACTTGTTGCAGTATAAGCTAAAGTTGTGTTTTGAGCACTCGCACTCGCACAGATAGGAGCAACAGTACCAAGCGTAATTGTTGGTAATGGATTTACAACGACACTAAAAGGAACACCCGCACTTGCAACACAAGAATTTGCATTTGCTACAGTCAAAGTTCCAGTATAGGTTCCCGCAGCTGTTCCGGCAGGGACGGCAATCGTAATTGGAGTTGCAGGTAATGATGCGTTTGTAACCGCTGCAAAACTATTTGTTGGAGAAGCACCCCAAGTAATGCTGTATGTAGTTGGAGTATTACTTGTTGCAGTATAAGCCAAAGTTGTGTTTTGAGCACCTGCACTCGTACAGACCGGGGCAACAGTACCAAGCGTAATTGTAGGCAAAGGATTTACAACAACACTGAAGCCCACTCCAGGACTTGAAACACAAGAATTTCCATTTGCTACAGTGATTGTTCCGGTATAAGTTCCGGCAGCTGTTCCTGCTGGAACGGCTATTGTAATTGGAGTTGCAGGTAATGCAGCATTTGTAACTGCTGTAAAACTGTTTGAAGGAGAACCGCTCCACGTAATACTGTAAGTTGTTGGCGAATTACTTGTTGCCGTATAAACCAAAGTTGTGTTTTGGGCGCTTGCACTTGTACAAACTGGTGCAACTGTACCAAGCGTAATTGTTGGCAACGGATTTACCACAATACTGAAGCCCACTCCAGGACTTGAAACACAGGAATTTCCATTTGCTACAGTTAATGTTCCAGTGTAAGTTCCTGCAGCCGTTCCAGCGGGAACTGCTATTGTAATTGGAGTTGCAGGTAATGCAGCATTTGTAACCGGCGCAAAACTATTTGTCGGAGAACCGCTCCACGTAATACTGTAAGTTGTTGGCGAATTACTTGTTGCCGTATAAGCCAAAGTTGTGTTTTGGGTGCTTGCACTTGTACAAACTGGTGCAACGGCGCCAAGCGTAATTGTTGGCAAAGGATTTACAACCACACTAAAAGCTACTCCTGGGCTCGAAGTACATAAATTTGCATTGCGAACTGTTATTGTTCCAGTATAAGTACCTGGAGCAGTGCCCGCAGGTACGGCAATAGTAATTGGAGTTGCAGGTAATGCTGCATTTGTAACCGCTGCAAAACTATTGGTCGGAGAACCATTCCAAGTAATGCTGTAAGTTGTAGGAGCATTTGTGACTCCCGTATAGGCTAAAGTTGTATTTTGAGCATTTGGACTTGTACAAACAGCAGAGACAGCGCCAAGTATAATAGTTGGCAACGGATTTACTGTTACTGTTGTAAAATCTGAATTTGCAAAAGCACATGTACCACTTTGTACAACAGCTCTAAATTGCGTTGTTTGTGTAAGTGCTCCTGACGTATAAGTTGTTGCTGTATTTGTAATTGGAGTCCATGTCGAAAATGGACTTACTGATGATTCCCATCTTAAAATAGTTCCGGTATGAGTTCCTAAGGTTAGCACGCCACTTGTAGAACCGCTACAAACTGCTGTCCCACCAGTTACAGATCCTCCTACAGATAATGGTGAAATCGTTAATGCGTTAGATACATTACCTGCTGAAACAGCATAAGTACAATCTCCAGATGCCAGATTGGTAACGGTTATTGTACTCGTGCCAACATTCGTTAATCCTGTCGCTGTAAAACTTCCTGTTCCTGCAGTAGTAACTGTCATCGTTGCAGTTAGTCCTGCTTGAGAGGGATTACCTCTAGTATATGTTACAGTATAAGTTCCTACAGGTAAATTTGCTGCTGATGATGTAAGATTTACAGTAGTCGTTCCTGCAGAAATACAGGTATTCAATGCTGTAGTTGATGATAAGCTATAAGTGTTACACGTATATTCAAGAATTATATGTCCGCGAGCTCCTGCACCTCCATTTTGGATTGTAGCCAAACTATTATTAGAATGAACAGCACCGCTACCTCCGCCTCCAAAAGGATTTCCTGGAAGTCCAGCGGTAGTAACACTACCTAGATTACTGTTAATAGCAGCTCCACCAGTTCCACCACCGCCTGCAGTATTAGGCGCATCTCCTCCTTTGCCTGATTCTGTTATAGCCAAAATTCCAGTTACTCCATTACCACCAGCTCCACCGGTTGTTCCGGTAATACCAGCACCAACAGTTGCTACTCCACCAGTACCTCCAGTAGGATTGTTTCCAGTATTAGCTCCTCCACCAGCACCTCCACCAGCATAAATAATACTTTGAAAACCGGTAATTGTTGAATGTCCACCCGCTGTACCAGTGCCTGGTCCACCCGCTGTTTGTACCGCAACAACAGTATTTATTGTTGATCCTGGTGTTACTGCAATGGGTCCGGCAGCATATGCTCCAGAACCACCTCCCGCTCCGGCTCTCCCCGTAAGTACTGCCGGTGTCGTAGCGGCACCTCCGGCGCCACCACCTCCCCAGACCTTCGCATTAATAGTTGTAATTCCCGCAGGAACATATAATGAACCGCTTGTCGCAAATGGATGAGTTTTTAGTTGCGCCCACATAGACATGTAGACAATAAAGAATAATAAAGATAATTTTAGCTTCATAATGGTGGTATTTAAGTGTAAAACAATAATTGGCTTATACTATCTTTAAGGAAAAAAATCATAAAAGTTGGATAGAATCAGTATGTATCTTTTTTCTTAAAAACGCATTATATCTAAGTTACTGAAATAAAGGCTTTTAATGAAATAAAAGTAAAAATTACTTACAAAAATTACATATTTGAAAATTTTCTATCTTTGTATTCTTAAAATAATACTCTTTTAGTTCCAAATTCTTACTTTATATTAATATTTGTCAATAAATTAAGAATCTCAAATCATCATAAAATCATGACAATTAAAGAAGCAATACAAAAACTGGAGCACTTTTGCGCGTATCAGGAAAGATGTCATACCGAAGTGATCTCAAAATTGTATGATTTGAAAATGACTTCTGATGAGATGGATGCCGTTATTGTGCACTTGATACAAGAAAATTTTTTAAATGAAACCCGATTCGCTTGTAGTTTTGCCAGAGGAAAACATCGGATAAAACACTGGGGAAAAATCAGAATTACAAACGAGTTAAAAATCAGGCAAATTTCATCGACAAACATAACTTTGGCACTTAAAGAAATTTCTGCTGAAGAATATGAAAACACTTTCGAACAACTTTCTGAAAGATGCTGGAATACTATTCAGGAAAAAAACAGTCTGAAAAAAAGAAAGAAATTTTGTGATTATTTATTGCGAAGAGGATATGAAAGTAATTTGGTTTATGAAAAACTAAAGGAATTTGAGCAAAATCCAGAGTAAATTTTTACTTTAAAAAGTTGTGCGTAAAATCGCTTTTACAATTCTGATAACAATCGTAAAAAACCTATAATTTAACGTATTTTGATAAATGTCAGAAAATCACTATTTTGAGGATAATTCACAATATGAGACGTTTTTTTGTCAATCGGTTTAAAAAAAAGCTTGAATTAAGCTGTGTATTAGCGATTTTTCTTATTTTTAACTTTATGATTTTATAAGAAATAACACAAATTGTCATTTTTTCTAATGTATTTCAACGACTTTTTTAACATTTCATCGATTATTAAGCCCTTCTGAAAACCCTAATATTATACAACACGTAGATGTGTCTATCTTTGCTCGGTCAATTTCTTATGCCAGCATAACAACCTGATAGAAAACATTTAACATGAAGAAAACTCTACTTTTATTTTTATTTTTACCTTTTATCGGATTTAGTCAAGCTGACTTAGTAAAATGGAATGCAGCTTCCGGCAGTAATCGATATACACCAACAAATATAGCTGCTACAGTTGCCGGTCAAAATGTAACATCTAATGGCGCAAGTTTAAACTATATCTTCGAAAATGATGACAGTGTTTTTTTTCAAACAGGAAACTGGCCAAATCCTCAACAAAATGGTGGAGAATATGATCCGGCGAAATATGTTCAGTTTGCGATAAAACCAAATACTGGCTCAAAAACAGATTTAAGCACCTTTACTTTTCAAAGCAGATCTGGATCCGGAAAATTTAGAGTTAAATATTCAAAAGATGCAACTTTTGCAACTGGAGTTAAAGATTTAATGACAGAAACGGTATCTTCAGGTTCGTGGACAACATATAGTCCAAGTTTTTCTACAGAAATAAATCCGGTTTTAAGTACGGAGACTGTTTATATCAGAATTTATTCTTATAGCACTAACAATACTTTTGAAATAAAAACGGGTATAAAATCGACCAATATTGTACCACTTCTTAGAGGAACTGTTACCCCTTTTGATGCTGCAAAAATTTTAGCTATTAATGATAATGTCGACACTAAAAAGGATTTAGGGGTAAATATCAACATTTTAAATAACGACGTAAAAAAAGAAAATGTTACAGCTCTTGTAATTTCTACTCCGCCTACGGCAGCAATGGGAAGAGTTATCGTTAATCCTGATAAAACCATCACTTTCAATCCTGCAGCGGGCTTTACCGGTTCGGCTACTTTTAATTATACAATTTCAAATGCAACTGAAACTTCGACAGCAACGGTTAAAGTAACAGTTTCAGACAATACAGATGATACTTTATCACTTTGGAACGGAGCTTCAAATAGTTTTAATCCGGTTACAAATGCCTATGTTAATTCTAATTCACCAATAACAGCCACTGGAGCATCACTTAATTATCAAAACCAAAATAACGGTACTGCATTTTTTCAAACCGGAAACTGGCCAAACCCTTCGGAAAATGGTGGAAGTTTTGCTGCAAACAAATACATTCAATTTAAAATAAATCCGGATTCCAATCATCAATTAAATCTTAAACAATTTAATTTTATTTACAGAGGGGCAAACGGACAAAAATTTCAAGTTAGATATTCGAAAGATATCAATTTTGCAACCGGAGTGAAGGTTTTGATTCCTGAAACTAGTAGTGCTACAGATTGGACAACTTTAAGCGGTAATTTTGCTGCAGATACAAATCCGGTTCTTTCTACTGAAACTGTTTATGTGAGATTTTATGTTTACAATACTTATAATGTATTTGAAATAAGAAATGGCAATGGTAATAGTGTTGGTCCTGCTATAACAGGCACAGTTAAAGACATTAATACTTTAACAGCTAATGATGATGCTATTTCAACACCAGTCAATGCCGCTGTAGTGATTCCAATTTTAGCAAATGACGTTGTTGGAGGTTCTGCTTTACAAGTAATAACTGTAACGCAACCATCAAACGGAACTGTTACTGTAAATGGCACAACGAATGTCACTTTTACACCGGCAAGCAATTTTACAGGATCAACAACATTTACTTATACTTTGCGCAATGCAAATTCAAATTACTCATCTGCAACAGTTACTGTAAACGGAACAGCACCTTTATGTGCGGCTACAGAAACTGCAGGAATTAATTACTGGAAAGGATTTGTTTACACTTACACAGGTAACACACCGGCAAGAACGACATATGTAGGATCTATTGCAGAAAAACCAATTTTTGACAGAAATGTTGGCGAGGCAGCCATTACAGGAGATACAACAGTAGAAGCAAACAATTTTTGTGGAACTGTACCAAGCGATAAGTTTTATGTTCGTTATTTAATGCAAACTACAGTAGCTACAACTGAAACTTACAGTTTTAATATTGGAGGTGATGATGGTGTTAGATTATATATTGATGGAAATTTAGTTACTGTGAGTCCAACAAATTCATGGGGTGATCACAGTTACATTAGATATGCTGCACAATACACATTGACAGCCGGAACTCACACTTTTCAATTAGAATATTATGAAAACGCACAATCTGCGAGAGTTTCATTTTCGTATGGTGCTGTAAAAGGCGATACTACATTTCCTTATGGAGATTATAAATGGAACGTTTATGGTTTTACATTGCCGGACATTTCATTAATAGCTGCAAGTTATGCAGGTACTTATGTAGATACTAATCTAAATATCAACACACAATCTTACTGGAACAAAACAAAATCTCCCTCTTATGCTTCGAATTGGCAAGGTGCTCCAATAGATGTAGATCAATTTGCGATTACTTACAAACGTCAGGGGTTTCCTTGCGGACGTTACCAAATTCAGTTAGTTAACTGTGATGATGTGGCTGAAGTTTATATAGACGGCGTAAAAATATTTACTCAAAACGGTTATACAACTGCAACGTCATTAATCAATAATGGTCAGTCTTATCCATTAAATAAAAATTCTAAAGTTGAAGTACGTCTTAGAGAAGATGGCGGAGACGCGAATGTTGCCTTCAATTTTATCGATGTTGCTGTTGTATATGACGGAACTAATAATGCAATTCCAAGTGGCAATTCGATAGTTGTTAATAATGATTTAACCTTAACCGGAAATTTAGAAGTGTGTTCTTGTACTGTAGCTTCTGGTAAAACATTTACAATTCCTGCAGATATAACATTGACTGTTAATGAAAGCATCATTGTAAATACAAATGGTAAAATTATAGTAAAAAATAACGGATCATTAGTACAAACAAATAATGATGGAACATACACTGGTGCAGCTGATTCATTTCAAATGGAGCGTATCTCTAAACCAATGAAAAATTTCGATTATACGTACTGGTCATCTCCAGTTGTGGGACAAAAACTAAACGTACTTTCTCCAAATACGTTAAGCGATAAATATATGTCTTATACGGGAGCAGGATGGCAGATTGAAAATGGGAATAATATCATGAGATCTGGAAAAGGATATATAATTCGTGTACCTAAACCAAATTCTAATTACTCAAACGGAAAAGATTACTGGACTACAGCAACATATGCTCAACCTGTAAATTTTATTGGAGTTCCAAATAACGGAATTATTGTTGGTGAAGCATTAAAAGCTAATACCTATCAATTAATTGGTAATCCATATCCATCGGCTTTAGATGCTAATGCTTTTTTATCAGACGCTAACAATTCATTCATAAAAGGGACTATCTATTTTTGGACACATAATACAGTGTATACGAATAATAAATATACTTCTGATGACTACGCTGCTTACAACAGATTGGGAGGATTAGCAACTTCAAAAGCAAAAAGCGCAACTACTGGAGGCGTTAACACCGAAACTCCACTAGGACAAATTGCTGCAGGACAATCATTTTTTGCTATAACAACAACAGCTGGTAATGCTATTTTTAATAATAGTATGCGTGTAGCAGGGAACAATACACAATTCTTTAAAACTGCTGCTTTAGAAAGACACCGTGTTTGGCTTAATTTGTCTAATGATGAAGGAGCCTTTAAACAAACGCTAATTGGCTATATCGACGGAGCAACCAATGATTTGGATAACAACTTTGATGGTAAGACTTTTACTCAAAATCCTTATATAAATTTCTATAGTATTGTTAATGAAACAACAACGTTAGCAATTCAGGGACGTGCTTTGCCTTTGGATTATAGTGATGTTGTACCATTAGGATATTCATCAACAATAAAAGGTGATTTTACAATTGCAATTGATAATGCAGACGGAGATTTGGCAAACCACAGTATTTTCCTTGAAGACAAAACGTTAGGAACAACAACAAATCTGTCGCAGGGTGATTACAAATTTACTACGGCTGTAGGTACTTTTAATGACCGTTTCGTTTTACGTTATACAAATAAAACATTAGGAACAGGAGATTTTGAAACCACCGAAGATGCTGTTTTAGTTGGAATTCAGAATAAAACCATAACGATAAATGCCACCAAAGAAAATATAAACACTGTTTACATTTATGACATTTCGGGTAAATTATTATATACCAAGAAAAAAGTTAGTGATACACAATTAACGATAAATAATCTCGGTATTAGTAATCAGGTCATTTTTGTAAAAGTAATATTAGAAAATGAACACATAAATACAGTGAAATCAATGTTTAGATAATACACATATTTTAAGATTAAATCCGACATCGAAAGTTGTCGGATTTTTTCGGATAATGACTATTGTAGTAAATAATCAAAATGCAATGTCAAAACTAATTAATAGAAATACTTTAAAAATCACAATAACATCAAACTAACCAACCCTAAAAATTGTATGTCCCCAAAAAAGCTTTTAACCATGCGTTCTTTATTTTTAAAAAATTTAGGAATACTTTTTTTTCTGATTTCTTTTAAAATGGTAAGTCAAAGTACCATTATTCCTGTCTCCAGAATTCATACGGACTGGAAAGGATATTGGACATCAAATGCTGTAACCGGATCCGGAAACCGACCTGACAGAGAAAACAATTTATTGGCTTTTTCCTGGAATGGTACGACGTATTCTACCGGCGTAAATGATAATGTGCTAAATACAAATGGCGTAATTTTTAATGCTCAAAAATTTAGAGCATTAAAAATTCAAACCTTAGGATTAGACACAAGTATGTACTATCTGCAAGGTTCTATGATAGATGAGTCAGCCGGAAGTGCTTTTTTGCGCCCTGCATTGACAGGAGCAACTTCTACAGGAGCTGAACTTGCCTCAAGACTTACCGACGGAGCTAATGGTTTGAGCCTTGGAACAGGAATGGCAAATATAAAAGCCGGTACTGCTGAATTTAAAATTGGTACCAATAATATCAATATTGCCGGTTTAAATGATAATATTCCGGATATAATTGTTACTCAGGTAGCTGAACCTGGAGGGGCATATGACACCTTTAAGTTTATAGATGCAGCTGGAAACACAGTGGGAACCATATTGTCAATAAAATTTGACACAGTTACAGCAATTGGTACTTATAGCCTTGATTTATTTAGAGCAGATAACGGCGCTGTCGCTTTTACGCCTGCAGCAACCAGAGATATTAGAATGTTAGGAATTGAAGCAAGTGCATTTGGAATTAATGCTTCTAATGCGGCACAAGTAGATCGTTTTGTGGTTACTTTTTCAGGAAGTTCAGATTGTGCTTTTATTGCTTTTAACAGTAATTCATTAAAAATTGCAGAATTAGGTTTGGTAAAAAAAGCTTCATTAGCTTCGTGTGGTAAATTAGGCGAAAAGATTAATTATACTTTTGAAATTACCAATAAAAGAGATGTGACAATAACTGATATCCAGGTTACAGATCCATTGATACCAAGCATTTCAGGAAGTCCAATTGCTTCTCTTGCACCCGGAGCAACAGTAACTTTAACAGGAAGCTATACTATTACAGCTGCAGATATGGCTGCCGGCAGAGTTGTGAATTCGGCAAAAGTTACAGGAAAAGATCCTTCATTAAATATAATTGAAGATATTTCAGGACTAACTAATAATGACGATATTGCTACAACCACCCTTTTATTAACACCTCCTGCAGTAGGTACACGCACTGCAGCGACTTGTGCTACTCAGGGAAGCGTAATATTGACCAATTTGCCGGCAACTGGCAACTGGACATTAAATCAAACAGGTTTTGCTTCACAATCAATAACAAATACAGGAACCAGTTATACCGTAACAGGTCTTGCAGCAGGAACATATAATTTTACTGTGACTAGCGGAAGCTGTACATCGGCATTATCTCCAAATGTTGTAATTGCAGATAATTCGTCAACAACCTGGAATGGTTCATGGTCAAAAGGTGCACCAGATGCCACAAAAGCCGCCATTATTAATGCAGCCTTTACAGTATCTTCGGATTTAACAGCCTGTTCGCTAACCATTAATCCGGGAATCGCCATCTCAGTGCCTTCAAGCCGTACTTTGAATATTGTAAACGAACTTACCGTTTCGCCTACAGCATCATTGACATTCGAGAATAATTCAAGTCTTGTTCAGGTCAACAACAATGCAGTGAACTCAGGAAACATCACTTACAAGCGTATTGCCCCACAAATCCGTAGAGGCGATTTCGTATACTGGTCAACACCGGTAAGTCCTCAGAAACTTGTGGATGTTTCAAGTCTGACACTGGCCGATAAATACATGGGCTACAGTGGTACCAACTGGGTAGTAACCAATAAAAACAGCAATATGATCGTGGGTAAAGGATACATTATCCGAGGACCACAAACCTATTCAACAACAGTAAAACAAGATTATCCTGCTGAATTTAAAGGAGTACCCAAC